>JAANMU010000619.1_pt1 | contig 41038 bp, 34 predicted proteins | sample 7279701 | NCBI WGS metagenome assembly JAANMU01 (sample SAMN14094539, study PRJNA606508) | bioreactor metagenome | isolation source: A lab-scale SPAN reactor treating ammonium-rich wastewater day 57 | place: Ireland: Galway | collected 2017-03-13
CTCTCGAATATCGTGGATGCCTACTCGTGGAGCCAGCCGATGCCCGATGTTTCCGACGAAATGCAGGCCCTGGGACGAATCCCCTCGGGGTTGTTCATCGTGACCGCGGAGAACTCCGGCCAGCGCGCCGCGTTCCTCGCCAGTTGGGTCATGCAGGCGGGGTTTTCGCCGCCTTCGGTGAGCGTGGCAGTAAAGCAGGATCGTCCCATCATGCGACAGATGGGCAGGGGCGCCCGGCTCGCCGTCAACATTCTGGCCAAAGAGGACAAGGCGCTGCTGGGCCAGTTCGCCAAGGGATTTCCCCTGGACGCCGACCCCTTTGCCGGCGCGAAGATCGCGCGCACGGCCAACGGCACTCCCTATCTGCTCGACGCCCTGGGCTTTCTTGAGCTCAGTGTGATCCGCGTGCTCGAACCTTCCACGGAACATAACCTGATCGTGGGCGAAGTTGTTTCGGGCAAGATGCTCAAGGAGGGCGAGCCCTGGGTTCATGTTCGCAAGAACGGGGCGAACTACTAGCCATGAACATGTGCGAAATCCTGCGAACCTCCCGCCGCATCGCCGTACTGGGGGCTTCCCCCCGGCCTGACCGCACGGCCCATGACATCGCCAATTACCTATCACGCCACGGCTATGAAGTGGTGCCGGTGAACCCGCGCTACGAGGAGATCCAGGGCGCGCGCTGCTACAAGTCCCTGGCCGAGATTCCGCAGCCGGTGGACATCGTGGATGTCTTCCGCGCCGCGGAACACGAAGATGAAGTGGCCGCGGAGATTCTCGCCATGAAGGTCAAGCCGCGCGCGGTCTGGTTCCAGTTGTTCGCGGGGGGCGAAGGGGTCAGGGAAGAACTGGAGCAGGCCGGCATCACGGTATTCGTGGATCAGTGCATCAAAGTGGATCATTCAGCCTGCGCCTGAAGGCAGGTGCCTTGAGCGCGCGGCGCTGATAAAAGGCTGCGGGGCGAACCGGCCAAACCATGAACCGCACCTTTGACGAAGTCCACGCCTTTATCCGCACCAACGAACTGCTCGAGCGCGGCGAGAGCGTTCTGCTCGGGTTTTCCGGCGGGCCGGACAGCATGTTTCTGGCCTTTGCCCTCAAGTCCATCAGCCAGACCTACAAGTACGGCTGGGACCTGACACTGGCTCACCTCAATCACGGCATCACCCCGCGCGCCAGCGAGAACGAGGCCTTCTGCCGCAAGGCGGCCGGGGAGTTCTTCAAGCTGCCCCTGCTGGTACAGAGTTCCAATGTGCTGGAGCTGCATGCCAAGCCGGGAAATCGCGGATTCTCCGTGGAGTCCCTGGCCCGCCGCGAGCGCTACCGCTTTTTCATCGACACCTGCCGGGAACGGGGTATCTCCAAACTGGCCACGGGGCACCAGCTCGACGATCAGGCCGAAACCGTGCTCATGCGCGCCATCGGTGGCTCCTGGCTCATCGGCATGGCCGGCATTCCCGTGCGCCGCCCGCTGGCGCGCGGCATCAGCACCGAAGTCGTCCGGCCCCTGTTGCGCATCTCCCGCGAGCAGGTGGAGGACTTCCTGCGTTCGGAGAAAATCTACTGGTTCGAAGACCAGTCTAACGCCGACTTGCGCTACGCGCGCAATCGCGTGCGGCACCAGCTCATGCCCATGCTGGTCCGTGAGTTCAACCCTAACGCCAAGCTGCACCTTGCCAGCCTGGGCATGCAGGCCGCCGAACTGGAACAGGAGCTTGCGCGCATGAGCGCCGGCTTTTTCGAGCCGCCGCAGACCCGCGCCGGGCAAACCAGCGCCCGCATCGACATCGAGCGCCTGCGCATGCAGGGCCCCCTGGTGCAGCGCTACATCCTGCGCAATGCGCTCTTGGGCGTGGGCATGCCCATCCGCGAAGTGACCCACCGCCGCGTGGAGAGCATCCGTGACCTGCTCTCAAGTGAGCGCCGCGGCATCGTCGTCAAGCTTACGGACGCCGCCACGGTGCGGCTGGATGACCGCGAGCTGGTCGTGCTGCTCTCGCATGAAGAATTGGAGGGTGAACACCTCCAGCATGCCGAATTCACCATCTGCAGTGACGGCTCGTGGCTGGCGGAGCTGAACGCGGGCCCCTATTCGCGGGTGCGCGCTGAAATGCTGGCCATGCCGGCGGGAGGCGTGAAACAGCTGCTCCAGGGCAAACCGCCTGAGGTGGAGTATGTGGACGCCTCCAAGGTCCTGTTCCCCCTTTATGTGCGCAGCCGCAAGGATGGTGACCGCATTCGCCCTCTGGGCATGGAGGGCGAAAAGAAGGTTCAGGACCTGTTGACTGACTCCAAGGTGCCGCGCGAGCAGCGCGACCTCGTTCCCCTTGTCTGCGACAGCAACGGCATTGTCTGGGTGGTAGGCCAGACCATCGCCAACCATCTCAAGGTGACCGAGCGCAGCAGCCAGGTCCTGGCCCTGAGCGTGCTGGCGCGCACCGCCGAGCAGAGCGGATGGCTGCCGGCCGTCGAATGATCACTTGCTGTCGTCGAGATTCTTCAGAATGGCCTTGGTGTGAGGCCCGTAAAAGCGGTCGTGCTGAAGCTCGGTGGCCCGCTTCACTACGTCAAACTGCTGCTCCTGCTCTTTGAGGTACTCCAGGCCCGCGGCCGCCGGCCGCGCCAGCGCTTCGCGGTAAATTGCGAGGTCTTCAGTCGTGATCAGGTGAATGTCCAGGCCACGCAGATGGTTGAGCACTTCGATCGCGCAAACGTCAGCGCCCTGCGAGCTGGTTTTCTTGGCCCAGTTCATGACGGCCTGGCTTGTGAGCTGACCGTCCTCCCATTGCTTGAACACACGCAGCAATTCGTCACGAAGCCTGTTCATGGGATTCACTCTAGCAGGTCGTTGAAAGAGTGGCATCCAGCCACTTTCTCAACCCGGTCGGGCCAAAGGGAATCTGGCCCGACCTGCATTTCAAGCGGCCTTTCAGCCGGCTGAAATGCGCAAGCCATCCAAGGCTTGGCTAAGCAGGCCGTATCTCAACGGCCGGCCAGCAGCATTGCCATTGCCTTGCAGGGGCTGCCTCGCTGTGGCTGTGGGTTCTATCGCCCCTTGGTAATCATGGCCTGGCATTCAATAATCAAAGGGCATGGAAAAGCTGCTGACCGCCCTTGAACCCTACGCCAGCTTCCGTTTCACGCTGGGGCTCGTGCTCACCGGGCTGACCATCTATCTCACGGTCAGCAGCGCGATATCCCTGCGCCAGTTCCTCGCCTTCCTCAACGATCTCGATCGCCAGGCCAAAGGCCAGCGACTGCTTGACAACGCCCGCCTCGCCCTGGACCCGGCGATTGACCTCACCCGCCAGCCCGCGCTCAAAGCCAGGCCAGGCCACATCATCAAGACTGCCGTGTTTCTCGCCTGCCTGCGCCTGATGTCATGGCGAACCCTGGCGCGACATTGGCGCCAGTGGCTGACCCTGGCGGCCCTCACGGGGGCCAGCCTGCCGATGTATTGGTACGTGTTCAAATTCGGCGGAGTTTAAATGAGAGAGCCGGCAATTGCCGGCTCTCTTGTTTGCGGCTGATTTACTCGCCCGCCTTGAACTCCTCAAGCGTCATGGTCTGGCCCATGCCGCCGCCTTCGAACGTCATTTTGACCAGCGTGCCGGCCTTGTCCTTGGGGAACCAGTACTTTGTGGTGCTATCGCCGCGAGTGGTTGACTCCGTCCGGGTATAGACCTTGCAGTCCCACTCCACGCCCGCCAGCGTCAGCTTCTCTTCGGTCACGGTCGTGCCGGCCTTGCTGAACTTCATGTTGCCCATGTACTCAGACCACTTCTTGGTGCTCTCCTTGGCCTTGCCGACTTCCTTCTTTTCGGCGTCCATACGACTCTGGCGCTGGGTGTAGGTTTCGTCGGTGACCGCGGTGATCTCGATCTTCTGATACTCGGTGATCTTCTGCTCGCCCCGGGTCTGTTCGACCTTGAACAGCATCATCATGCCCTTCTTGACGCCCTTCTTGATTTCGTCGGCCGTCCAGGGAAGAGAGATGGTTTCCTCGGCTTTGGGCTCTTCCTTCTTCGGCTCTTCCTTCTTGGGCTCTTCCTTCTTCGGCGGCTCAGGAGCGGAATCCGCCAGCACGACGGACACACCCAGAGAAGACGCAAACATCGCCGCAAACATCAGGCTCCATACACTGCGCATATCTATCCTCGATCCATGAATGGCCGCGATCAGCCCCGCGGCCACCGGCCGGACGGCAAAGCCGCCCGCGACTCGTTACTTGCCCCGTTTCAGCTCGACCAGCGTCCAGATTTCAACGTCTTTGGTACCGTTATGCTCGCCTTCAATGCTCATCTTCACCACCACCCCGGGGTCCTTCTTCGAGTACCAGACCCTCTGAGTGGAAGTGCCTCCCTCGCGCTTTTCGCTCGTGGTGACCACCAGGCATTCAAAGCTGCCGGCCTTGGTTTCCAACACCTCGTCGCTGAGCGCGGCGTTATGCGACGGCGGCGCCAGTTCGCGCAGCCAGCTCTCCCAGCGCGTGACGCGCGGCTCGTCGGTCCGGGGATCGCGGCCTTCAATGGCCAGGGTCCGCGTGATGGTGAAGCCTTCAGCGTTGACCTCACTGATGGCCATGGAGGCCCAGCCGCTTTCGCCGGTCTCCGACACAATGCCATACTTCAGCGCCAGGCCCCCCTTCCACGCTTCCTGCACCTGGGCAAGGCTCCAGGGCAAGGACACGCGCGGCAGGTCCACGGAGGCCAGTTCCCAGCTGTCCACACGCTTGGTGTCGTCGTGGCGCAATTCCGTGCGCTCGGCTTTCACAAACATGCCCGGCACGGCGCTGGAGAGCCAGTACTTCTGGGTTCGAGTCGCCGCGCGGGTGGCAATCACCAGGCTGTAGCAGGTGCAGGTGTACTTGCCCGCCTTGACCTCGATGTCCACCTCCTCGGTCTCGGCGCCCGTCACCTGGGTCTTGAGCGTGCTGATGTGCTCTTCAAAGGTTTTCTTCTCCGGCTTGTCCTTGTGCTCGGCGCCCTCAATGTGCATGACGGCCGTCAACGTGAAGCCATTCTTCGTGACAGGGTCGGCTGTCATGGTCGCCTGGCCGGCCTTGCCGCCGATGCTCACGGCAAACGAGAAGACGCGCCCATGCTTCCAGTCCTCCTTGACCTCTTCGACGCCCCAGGGAAGTTTGACTTCTTCGGGTGCTTCGGGCTGGGGTTTGGGCTGGGGCTTGGGGCGCTCCGGCGCCTTGTCCGCCACGACGACGGCCGCCCCCAGCACGATGAAGCCAAGCGCAAGGACCCAGCGGCAAATGTTGAACATGCATTTCTCCTGAACGGTTTTGCCAAGGCGGCGGCGCGGCTTACTTGCCCTTGACGAACTCCGTGAGTTCCATGTTGTAGAACATCTTCTGCTCGCCGAATTGCTGCTCCACCTCACAGCGCACCATCAGGCCGGGTTCGTTCTTCGCCAGCCACACCTTCTGCGACGCCCTGGCGCCATTGGACTCCGTGACGTGAGCGAACACCACGCACTCGAATTCTCCCGCGGGTGTCTTGAGTTTTTCTTCACTGGTCTTGGTGTCATAGCGCGGCGGCACGAAGTAGCGCAGGTAGGCGTCCCAGGTCGTCGTGGCCGGCTCAGCCTTCTTGGGCTCGCTGCCGCCCTGGGATTCCGTGGCGGTAAATGTCATGCCCGTGATGTTGCTGGCATCGACCACGTACTCGATTCGGGCGTCGCCTTCGCTCGACTTGCCGGCATAAACCGTCTTGGTGCCCGCCTTGAAGTTCTCGGCGATCTTGTCGAAGTTCCAGGGGGCCTGGCACACCGGGGGATCAATGCTGCGCAGGGAAAACTTCTCGTGCTGGCGCTTTTCGCCCCCCTCGCCCTCGACTTCCATCATGACCACCATGCCGGGAACCTTGGCACTGAGCGCGACCTTCTGGGTGCCCTCCTTCTTCGTGATGGTGTAGATGTCGCATGCCAACTTGCCGTAGGGCACTTCCACTTCACCCTTCGACTTCACGGCACCGGCCAGTTCCTGCTTGAGGTTGCTCAGGTGCTTGTCCCACGTCCGCTGGCGTGCCTTGCCAAACCGCGGAGGAGCATCGTTCTTGCACTCGATTTCGCTTTCGTCAAAGCCCTTGTCCGTGATGTTCTCGGCTTCCCAGCGCAGCCAGCCCTTGTCGGTGCCCGACTCAACGTCGAGCAGGAAGGATACCCCCTTGCCCCAGCCCTTGCGGATGTCTTCGGCGGTCCAGGGCAACTCGACCTCGGCGGACTTCTCTTCGGGTTTGGGCTCGGGCCTGGGCTTGGGACGCTCCGGCGCTTCATCCGCCGCGACCGTCAACCCCAGCGGGGCCAGCAGCACCAACGCCAACGAAAGCATGATCGTGCGATTCATACTCATCCCTTTGGAGTGGCGGGCTCGACACCCGCTTGAGGTTTCAGGAGGTCCCTATTTGCCCTTCTTGAACTCGGCCAGTTCCAGCACGAAGCTCTGGACCTTGTCGCCGACCGTCACGGACTGCTCCATGCGCACCAGCACGCCCGGCTTGTCCTTGGCCAGCCAGACCTTCTGGGAGACTTTCACGTCGTCTTTGGCCGACTCATGGTGAAACAGGATGCAGGCCGTCTCACCCAGCACGGTCTTGAGGGTCTCCTCGCCGGTCCTGGTGTCATGGCGCGGCGTGGACATGTGGCGGAAGAAGGCATCCCAGGTTTCCGTGCGAGCCTCGCCGGTCTTGGGCTCCTGGCCTTCGTGGGCTTCCAGCGTCGTGTAAGTCAGGCCGTCAATATCCGCCGCCGAAATCGCCACCTCAAAGCGGCCTTGTCCGTCGTCGGACTTGGAAGTGAACTTCATGGTGGCCCCGTCCTTGAAGTGCTCGGCCAGCTTGTCGGCCGTCCAGGGCGCGAGCATGGAAGGCTCTTCCATGGCCCGCAGGGAGAGCTTCTCGTAGTCCACCTTCTCACCGCGCTTGAACTCCCGCTCCATCTGAACGAAGAGCCCCGGCACGCCCGAGTGCAGCCACAGCTTCTGCCAGCCGCCTTCGCGCTTGATGGTGTACTGCACGCAGGTCAGTGTCATGTAGGGCACGGTGATCTCGACTTCGGCCTTCTCGGCCGTCTTGAGCATCGTCTTCAGCTCATCGAGGTGACGCTCCCAGGTGATCTCGCCGGGACTCTGGCGCTTTTCTGCTTTGCCCTTCTCGCACATGATGATGCTGCGCTTGAAGCCTTTCTCGCTCACATCTTCCGTTTCAAAACGGGCCCAGCCCTTGCCGTTGTCCTCCACCTCCACGTCGTAGAGGAAGGAGCGGCCCTTGCCCCAGGCTTCGCGGATCTGGTCGACGGTCCAGGGCAACTCCACTTCGGCCGTCTTTTCTTCGGGCTTGGGTTCAGGCTTGGGCTTGGGCGGAGGAATGTCGGCCAGGGCGGGAACAGTCAGCAGCGCCAGCAGCGCGGACGCAGAAACAAGGCAAAAACGGTTCATGAAGGCTCCGGATGGAATGGGGTCGGCTTGTCGGCAGGCCCCCGGGGATGTCTTGACGCTGTGCGGCAAGCCCCGGTTCCCGACCAAGCAGCAGGGCAAAGAGTGTAGCCTGAAACGACCGAAAGATACATAGTTCACTGCCCTTGCCCCTTGCGCAACGGGCGCTGGTTGGTAGCACGGCGCGCGCAAACGACCCATTCACCACCAAGATCGCAGAGGACTCTGGGGACGGCTCTCATTCCATGGATGGACACCGAGGCACGGAGGTGGGGCTGGCTCCCCTCGTGTGAATCTGTGGTTCCGGGAACTTGCCGTCTTCCAGGGGCTCCCTGCTCTCTGTGGCGAACATGGAAGGACACCCATGCCTGCCAGAAGCCTTGACCAAATCGTCAGCCTCTCCAAGCGCCGCGGATTTGTGTTTCCCGGAAGCGCCGCCTACGGCGGCCTGGGCTCGTTCTGGGATTACGGCCCGCTGGGCGCGGAGCTGATGCGCAACGTCAAGGATGCGTGGTGGAAGGCCATGACCTGGGAGCGCGACGACATCGAAGGCGTCGATTGCGCGATCCTGATGAACCGCAAGGTGTGGCAACATTCCGGCCACGAGGCGACGTTTTCGGACCCGCTGGTGGATAACAAGAAGACGAAGAAGCGGTATCGGCTGGACCATTTGCTCGCTGCGCAGTCTCCTCAGTTACTGAAAGAGCTGCAAGCGATGTTGCAGAGGCTACTCAACGCAGCGACTCTAAGAGAATCTGCGCAGGCCAGCATTGGGTGGCCCGACACAGTTGACTTGAATTGGATCATGACAGGACTGGTTGAGTACGGTCATTTCCTTGAACCTACGGCAGTTTTGTCGATGGGTTATCGGCACCCGGAAGGCCACGAATTCAACATGATGCATTTCAAGCCCACAGGCAAAGATGGCTTGCGCGTTGAATTTGCTGTGGCTCGTAGTGGGTACGACCAGACCAAGACACCGCTGGGGGAGTACGACATCGTGGATGTCGTCCGTGCACAGAGCCCCGAATGGCGCGAAAAGTGGTATCGCCACTTCTCAGAGTATCCACCTCTTATTGCGGGCAGGCCCTCGAGCAAACCAGAAGACTTGGCGCTATGTATTGCCACCGCGTATCGAAATCGTTGGCATGCTGCCGGACTCTTGATGACTCATTTCTGTGTCACTGAACCAGGCACCAACGAAGCTGGGGATTGGTCGCAACCTCGGCGCTTCAATTTGATGTTCCAGTCGCACGTCGGCCCTGTCGAAGCCGCGCCGGGGACCGAAGAAGAACTCGCATCCCGCGTGTACCTGCGGCCGGAAACGGCGCAGGGCATCTTCATGAACTTCAAGAATGTGCTCGACAGTTCGCGCCGCAAGCTGCCCTTTGGCATTGCCCAGATTGGCAAGGCCTTCCGCAACGAGATCACGCCCGGCAATTTCACTTTCCGCACGCGCGAGTTCGAGCAGATGGAACTGGAGTTCTTCATCAAGCCTCCCCAGTTCCTGCGCGAGGGCGAGAAAACCGACGAACAGTGGCACGCCGAGTGGGTCGATGCGCGCTATCGCTGGTGGATCAGCCTGGGCATTGACACGTCAAGGCTGCGCAAGCGCGCCCAGGACAAGAGCGAGCTCGCCCACTACGCCAAGGCCACGACCGACCTCGAGTACCTCTTCCCCGGCTCCCTGGGCTGGGGCGAGGTCGAGGGTGTGGCCAACCGCACCGATTTCGACCTCTCTGCCCACTCCCGCGAAGTGCCCGAGGCTGACTTGAAACGGCTCAAGCTTGAGGCCAACAAGGACAGCGTGACCACTCTTGACTACTTCGACACCGAAGCCAAGGCCCGCTACATTCCCTGGGTGATTGAACCCTCTGCCGGCGCCACGCGCGCGGCATTGACCTTCCTGTGCGAGGCCTACCATGAGGAAATGGTCAAAGAACCGCCCCAGGCCGAGATTGAGGCGTTGAAGACAGAGATCGACGCCGTCATCAAGAACGCCGACAAGAAGAAGAAGGACGCCGAAAAGGAAAAAGACCCCGCCCAGCGCAAGCATGACCCCGTGGCGATTTCCGCCTTCCAGGCCGCCCTGGCGGAAGCCGCGTCAAGGCTGCCGGCTTCGCTTATGGAAATCGACACCATGCTCGAAGATCACGCGGGCGCGCAGAACCTGGAGCCCGTGAAGAAGCTGAAGCCGAAGGTGAACAAGCTGGCCGAAGATTGCGTGCGCGTCGTGCTCAAGCTGCACCCCAAGCTGGCCCCGGTGAAGGTGGCGGTGTTCCCCCTGGCCCGAAACAAGCCCGAACTCGTGGACATCGCCCAGCGCGTCAGCCGCGAGCTGCGCCACTTCTGCAAGGCCATCTACGACGATTCAGCCGGCATCGGCAAGCTCTATCGCCGCCAGGACGAAATCGGCACGCCGCTTTGCGTCACCGTCGATCACCAGACGCTGGAGGACAACATGGTGACGGTGCGCGATCGCGACACCATGGACCAGGTGCGCATTTCGCTGGAGCAACTGCCCCACGAAATCCGCCGCCGCCTGCAACTGCACTGATGGCGGGCCAGGGCTCAAAAGTGCACCGGGAGGCCTTGCGGCCTCCCGGTCTGTTTCAATCTCACGCCCATCAGGCCAGACGGCGCCTGCGGATCAACACCAGCGCGACAGCCGCCGGCCAGGCGCCCGGCGCGAGCCTACATCCTCTTCCAATAGGCAATCCATGCGGCTTCGTAGGCGGCCATGGACTTGTCGTCGATGACTTCAGGGATGACCTCGGCCGCAGGGCGGTCCTTGCACAGTTCCGCAAAGATCTTGCAGAAGTCCTTCTTGAAGAGCTCGTTGTCGCCGCGCAGAGCGAAGTAAACGATGCTCCAGGCCTGAGCGTAGTTGAGGCTGACGCGGTCGGTGTTCCACTCCCGGCTCTCGTAGTAGAAGAACTCCTTGAACGGAATGAAGCGGTTGAGGCGGATCATCTCCTTGACCAGCTCGTAGCCCGTGTAGGAGTCCTTCTTGGCGCGCACCAGAAGTCCCAACTCAATATTCGTGCCGCGGTCCTTGCAGGTGCCGTAGCCCAGGAACTCCGCGATACCTTCGTTCATCCACAGGGGGCAGCGGCGCGTGATGATGTGACAGGTCTGGTGCCAGCCCTCGTGCCAGAACGTTTCGATCGTGCCCTGGGTGATGTTGCCGGCCACCTTCGTACCGCCCGGCTGATTGAAAAGCGAGATGTAGCGCCACATGGGCGTGTAATAGCCCAGAACGCTGCCGCTCACGCCGCGCCCGCCGCACTCCTGTTCGAAACTCATGAAGCGCGACTGATCGCGGAAGAAGAACACGCGCAGGCGTTTGCCCTTGGGCCAGCGCGTCTGGCTGATGCCGGCAAACGCCATGAACTCCTTGCGGGAAAGCTCCATGAGGTTCGCCGCGGAAACCAGATCGTCGTGGGGCTTGTGGAACTTCGCCAGTCGCTGTGCGTAGAGCTTGTCGTTGGGGTCCAGTTTGGCGGCCTCGGCCTCAAGGGCGTCCATTTCTTCGTCCGTCACGCCGATGTCCGAAATCACGACGTAATTGCCGCCCTTGCTGCGATGGTGCAGTTTGGGCCAGGTCAGGGGCCAGCGCGCCTTGAAGGGCCCCTCAATGATCACGCGCAAGATGGCGTTGTGCTCGGGAAAGCGCGGATCTTCATCCTTGTTCAGAACGTCCAGGGCTTCTTCGCCGAGATCTGCCTCCTGCAACAGTGTCGCCAGAAGCGTGCGGCAGGGCCCCTTGGGGTTCAGCTTGAGGACTTCGCGGTAGCAGACGATGGCCTTGTCGTCCTGGCAGAGCTCGGCGTGTGCCGTGCCCTTGTTCTGCCACCACTTCCACTCATCCTTGGCCGGCACGGTGCCCTTGGCGGCATCCAGCACCTTCACGGCCTCCGCCGCCTTGCCCTCCTGAATCAGCTCCGATGCCTTGAAAACGGCCGCCATGCCCTTGAGAGGCTCGGGCTTGGCCTTGTCCTGCGCGACCACAAGCGTCTGGGGAAGCGCAAAGACGATCAGGACCAAAAGCGCAAAGGATGAAATTGTTCTCATCGCCAACTCACGGAAATGACTCACGACTACAATAAAGTCTAACGACGAGTGTTTCACATTCAAACCAATCCGCCACGCTGAATTGGCTCGTGAACTGCCATTTTGGCCGCTTTTCGACCCAAGAGGCCTGAATTCAAGCGGTTAAGCGCGGTGGCACGGTCGTTGCACTGTGTAAGCCGTACACGCGGCACGGCCGCAGGAGCGAACCATGCGACTCGACAAACTCACCGTGAAGACCCAGGAAGCCGTGCAGGACGCGCTCTCGATCGCGACTCGCCACAGCAACCAGGCTTTGGAACCTGAGCACCTCCTGCTGGCGCTGCTTCAGCAGGACGACGGAGTCGTGCGACCGCTGCTGCAGAAGATGGGCGCCTCACCTGAACGGGTGGCCGGTGAAGTTGAGGCCGCCATCCGCCAGTTCAGCAAGGTCACGGGCGCAGGCCAGCCCTACGCCAGCAACGACTTCAACAAGGTGCTCCAGAGCGCCTTTGACCAGGCTGCCAAGCTCAAGGACGAGTACATCTCGGGCGATCATGTCCTGCTGGCCATCATCGAGCACGGCAAGGGCGGCGCCTACACCGCGCTCAAGAACGCAGGAGCGGACAAAAACCGCCTGCTGGCGGCCCTCAAGGACGTGCGCGGCACGCAGAAGGTCTCCGACCCGGAGGCCGAGTCAAAGTACAAGGCGCTCGAAAAGTTCACCCGCGACCTCACCGGCGAAGCGCGCGCGGGCAAGCTGGACCCCGTGATTGGCCGCAACGACGAAATCCGCCGCGTCTTACAAGTCCTGTCGCGCCGCACCAAGAACAACCCCGTGCTGATCGGCGAGCCGGGCACGGGCAAAACCGCCATTGTCGAGGGCCTCGCCCGCCGCATCATCGAGGACGACGTGCCCGAAGGTCTCAAGGGCAAGCGCGTGCTCTCGCTCGACCTCGGGGCCTTGATGGCCGGCACCAAGTTCCGCGGGGAATTCGAAGAACGCCTCAAGGCGTTGCTCAAGGAAATTGAAAGCAGCGAAGGCCAGATCATCCTCTTCATCGACGAACTGCACACCATCGTGGGCGCGGGCAAAACCGAGGGCTCGCCCGACGCCGGCAATCTGCTCAAGCCCGCCCTGGCGCGCGGCTCCCTGCGCTGTGTGGGTGCTACGACCCTGGATGAGTACCGCAAGCACGTCGAGAAGGACAAAGCCCTTGAACGCCGCTTCCAGCCCGTGTTCGTGGGTGAGCCCACGGTCGAAGACACCATTGCAATCCTGCGCGGCTTGAAGGAACGCTACGAAGTGCACCACGGCGTGCGCATCGCCGACGGCGCCATCGTAGCCGCGGCAACGCTCAGCAACCGCTACATCGCCGACCGCTTCCTGCCGGACAAGGCCATCGACCTGATGGACGAGGCGGCCAGCCGCGTGCGCATGGAGATTGACTCCCTGCCCCAGGACCTGGACGTGATGGAACGCGACATGCGCCGCCTGCAGATCGAGCGTGAGGCCCTCAAGAAAGAGAGCGACCGCGCGAGCAAGGACCGCCTGGTTTCCCTCGAAAAGGAGTTGGGCGAACTCAAGGAGCGTCACGCCACGGCCAAGGCCCAGTGGCAGGCCGAGAAAGACGCCATCACTGTCGCCCGCAAAGTGAAGGAAGAGATCGAGTCTCTCAAGACAGAGGCCGAGAAACTGGAGCGTCAGGGCGACCTGGAGAAGGTCGCGAAGATCCGCTATGGCGACATTCCGGCCAAAGAGAAGGAACTGGCGGCAGCGCAGATGAAGCTCAACGCCATCCAGAAGAACTCAAAGATGCTGCACGAGGAGGTCTCGCCCGACGAAATCGCCGAAGTCGTAAGCAAATGGACCGGAATCCCCGTGAGCAAAATGCTCGAGAGCGAGAAGCAAAAGCTGCTCAAACTCGAAGAACACCTGCACAAGCGCATCGTGGGCCAGGACGAGGCCGTGAAAGCCGTGGCCAACGCCGTGCGCCGCGCGCGCTCAGGTCTGCAGGACCCCAATCGGCCCACGGGCAGCTTCATCTTTCTGGGCCCCACGGGCGTGGGCAAGACTGAACTCGCGCGCGCCCTGGCCGAGTTCCTCTTCGACGACGAAGAGGCGCTAGTGCGCATCGACATGAGCGAATACATGGAAAAACACGCCGTAGCGCGGCTGATTGGCGCCCCGCCCGGCTATGTGGGATACGAAGAAGGCGGCCAGTTGACCGAGGCAGTGCGCCGCAGGCCTTACTCAGTCGTGCTCTTCGACGAGATCGAAAAGGCGCACCAGGACGTTTTCAACGTACTCTTGCAGCTGCTCGACGATGGCCGGCTCACCGACAGCCAGGGCCGCACGGTCGATTTCAGAAACACGGTCGTGATCATGACCAGCAACATCGCCAGCCACCTGATTCTGGAGATGGCGGAGGGCGATGAAGTGGGCGTCGAAGACGCCGTGATGAACGAGCTGAGAAAGCAGTTCAGGCCGGAATTCTTGAACAGAATCGACGACATCGTGATGTTCAAGCGGCTCAATCAGAAGCAGGTGCGCAACATCGTGGGCCTGCAGCTCAACAGAATCCGCAAGCTGCTCGACGAGAAGAAGCTCACTCTGAAAGTCAGCGAAAAAGCCATCGACGCCCTGGCCGAAGAAGGCTACGACCCGCAACTGGGAGCAAGGCCCGTAAAGAGAGTGATCCAGCAGAAGCTGCAGAACGCACTGGCCATGAAGCTGCTCGAGGGCACCTTCACCGAAGGCGACACGGTATCAGTAGACGCCCACGAAGGCGCACTGACGTTCAAGAAGGGGTAAGCTGAGGCCGGCACCTGCGTGCGGCCATGTGGCATCGGCCTCTGGCCAATGTGTGGCGGGCACAGCTCGCCACCCGTCGCGCAACGCCTACAAGGCATGACCTGTCGTCGCAGCCCGGCCAGTGATGGCCGGGTTGTCGCACTCACGCGCGGGGTTCAGCGCTGCACGTTTACGGTGATGTTTCGCCCTTCCTCCACGGTCGCGGTTGCCGTGGCGATGCGCGGCCTGCCGCGTGCTGTGTACGCGATGACCACATACTCGCCCGGCGGCATGCCGCTGATTTCGACGCGCTCGCGCGAGACCTTGCCTACGTAGATGCCCTGCATCAGGCACAGGTAGTCCGTCGCGTGCAGGCTGTGCGCGGCTTTGAGGCGGGGCAGCAGTGCGCTGTCAGCGGGCACGGCCACCAGCGCTTCGATCTCTTCCCCGATGCGATCTTCAATGCAGGTCACGTTGGCCCCGCCTTCGGGGCCCAGCTTGACGCTGATGGGCTCCTTGACCGGTGCGTCGAATTCGATCCAGGCCGTCGAATCGAAGTCGGATTCAATGCGCCCGCGCCAGCGCCCGTGCGGCAGGCCTTCAAGCGTCAGGGTGCCCTTTTCAAAGGCGTAGCCGCGCTCTTCGAACCAGCCATAGGCGCTGAGGCAATGCAGCTTCAGCCGGCCGCGATACACCGGCTTGCCTTTCTGGTCGTTAACTTTCAGTTCGAGCTTGCCCGTGGGCGTCACGATCAGCGGGTGAAGTTCCTTCAAGCCGGTTTCCTTGACGACAACGCTGACGGACTTGGGCTCGGCGTCGGGCCGCGACACGTTCAGGGAATAGTCGCCCAGGGGCACGCTGATTCCCTCGAGCTCAATCCAGGGAGTCTTGAGCGCGGTCCAGTTGATGCCGTTGACCGACTTCAGTTGCCAGTCGGCCGCGATGGTGCCGCCGCGGTCCGAGGCAATCGCTTTCAAAAGGGCGCCCGGTACGAGTTCTAACTTGCCGAAATCAGTATCCGCGCCGTTGAATTCAAGCCCTTTCCACGCGGGCGAGTTCGCGGCAAAGGCGCTGTTCTCGTCGCGGGCTGTAAGCTTGATCGTGCCGGGCCACATATCCCAGCCGAGATTCAGCACGCCGTCCTGGCCGGTGCGCAGCCACACGCTTCCGGGCTCAAGCCTATCGCGCCTCGACACGGTCATGCCGTGCGCGATCACGCTGTAATTGCGCGCCGGTTTGCCGTCGGGCAATTGAATGAACGCGGTGACCTTGGGCGAAGGCGTCATGCTGATTTCGCCCAAGTCGAGGTCTTCGTTGGGCTTCACTTCCGCAAACACGGGCAGCCGGCGCATTTTTCGGGCGCCGATGGTCAACACGATGCGCGCGGCGCCCTCGGCCACCACGCCCGTGCCGTCGTGCAACGCGAGGCCGTAACGGGTGACTTCAACGCGGATGCTGAATTTGCCTTCCGCGCCGGACTCGGCCTTCCCCGATGCGACTACACCGGGCAGCAGGCCCTGGTTGCGTTCGCTGAATGCGGAAAACGCCTCCGGAGAGAGGCCCCAGAGCTCATCGGCTTTCACTTCGAGAAAGTGCGCCGCGACTGGCTTGCCATCGTGGACCAGGCGACCCTTTACGGTGCAGCGGAAATCCACGGCGAACACGGGCGAAGCACAAAGCAGGACGAGGAAGAGCCGAACCATGGCGGGTCTCCAAGAGGCCCGGATTATCGCAAGCAGCCACTGCCCCGCAAGAAAACTGCACGGTTGTCAAAGAGCTACGTTCGGCCGGCGCGGGCGACCCATGGGTCGCCTCCAAAAGACCGCAGGCCGAACGGCGCCTAGCTTGCGGCGCGTTGCTCGCTTTCGGATGGGGCGAAGGTGCTCACACCTGCGCGCGACCCTTCCGCCTTCGCCGAGACTGCGTCGGACATGCGCGTCGCCCCTGCGCCACCCCCGGCGGCCGTGACCGTGGCAAGGCGGGCTTCTTCTTTGTTTTCGGCGATTTCTTCGGCCAGCATCTCGGCGTCGGTTTGCGCGGCTGCGCTTTCCAGCGCCTCCTGCTGCTCGGCCTTGAGCGCGCGGATTTCCTTGATGGCGGCCAGGCCCTCGCGCACGCTTACGCTGCTGCCCTTTCCGTCGAGGCGCTTTTCCATTTCCTCGACGATGCGCATCAACACGCGGTTGACGCGCTCATCCTCCACGATTCTCCCGATGCTGCGTGCCGGCACACCCTGCCTGACCAACTGTTTTGCGGCCGACCTGGCTTCGCGCCGCAGCCTTCTCCTGAGACCACCCATGGCTTGCTCCTGCTGCACGCGGGCAGATGGCTTGCGCGTACGGCGCCCATAAGCCCCCACCCGACGCCAAGAGCTTACCTGGCCTGGCGACAGGCCCCGCACTCGCATAACGGCCCGGCACCTCGTGGGTACTTCTTCTGGGAATGGCGGCGCCAAGGCCGCGGCTGCGCGGCTTGCGCCCGAGGCTGCACTGGGCCAGCGAGAAATGCCACTTCCGTGGGAGGGTCCATGCGCCTGACCTGGACGGATTTGCTTGTCACAGCCGCGCGACATGCCGCGCATGAGCAGGAGGCTCAGCGCCGTTCAGCGACGATCAGGCGTTGGCTCCAACCGGGGCCTTGCCGCAGTGTCCGATCTTCGATCACGTCCAAGCCGCCTCTCTGCAGCTGTTTAAAGAAGCTTTCCTCATAGGAGACCTGGCCGAAGTCCACTGTCGTCACGCGCCGAAGGCGCGGCTTGATCCACTCCAGCACAGGTGAACGCCTGCGCTGGAACGACTGAGTGAAGAACACCCGCCCGCTTCCTGTCAGGCGCTCGCGCACGTGCCGCAGCACCGCGTCGGGATCGGGCATGAGCATGAAGCTGCCGGAGAAATAGGCTGCGTCGTAGGGCCCGCCCTGGTGGTGCTGGATCGGTTCGAGGCGGACTTCGACATACTCGGTCAGCGCCTCGCGCGCCATGCGCGCAATGGCCGTGCGAACGTAGGCAGGGTCGATATCCAGCCCCGTGACGTGTATGCCGCGCGACTTGAGCAAGCCCGCATGGCTCGCCAGCGCGCCGCCGGTACCGATGCCGATATCGAGAAGCTTCGACCCGGGGGAGAGGCGATTGAGCACTTCGCCGTACCATCGCGAAGTCAGCGGCAGCAAGAACCAGTCATAAATGCGGCTGCGGATGCTCATGCCGGCCCTGAGTCAGTGCATACCGAGTCACCGGCACACTGCCGCGCGCCTCACAAGGAACCGCCGAGGCCCCCGCCCCAGTGCCGCGCTTGATCTGGCGGAATCTTACTGCCCCTGCGCACATAGCACAAATAAGCACAGGCGGACAGATGGAGCGCCGCGGCAGCTCATCTCCCACACGCCGTCATGCGAGCGAGCCCCGCCAACACCCCGCAACAGCAACGCGCTTGATGCATCCTTGCCTGAAAACCGGCAGGGCTGCCAGGTTTCATGCGCGCAACCCCCTGAAATCTCAGCACTTAGGAACCAGCCCACGGACGCCGCGTTTCAGGGAGGTGGGGCAGCAGCAGAGACAACCAGGAAGCCCGGCGCAGGCCAGTTCAGGGAGAAAGCCATGTTCAAGCCACTCGCAGTCGTGCTCGGTGCCGCGCTCAGTCTGGGCGCGGGCCAGCTTGCAGCGCAGCGTTTTGAGATCGTGAAGCCGGCGGAGGGTGTGGGTCGCGCTGGCGCATCGCACCATCGGGGCTGTGGGACCTACGAGCGGGTGTGGGTGGAAGAGTTTGAGATGGTCGAGGAGCGCTACCAGGAGCCGGGGCGCTTTGAGCACCGCGAGCGCAAGATATGGGTGGAAGAGCAGCACATCACGGTCACGGAGCAGGTTCTTGTGCCGGAGTCCAAGGTGCTGGTCAACGAGCGCGTTCTGGTGCCTGAGAGCAAGTACTACGTTGAGAAGAAGGTCTACGTCGAGGGTCAGATCGTCGAGTACGACGAGACCATGGAGTTTGCCTCGGGCCACAAGTTCACCTTCAGGCGGCTCAAGTACGTACCCGCGCACTGGGAGTGCCGGAAGATCGAGAAAGTGAAGCCGGCCTACTATGAGGACCGCCAGGTGGAACGCTGCGTGCCGGCCCACTACGTTACCCGCGAGGTCGTCAAGTGCATCCCCGGGCACTTCGAGACAGTCTGCGAGAAGGTCTGGGTCGAGGGCTGCTTCAAGACCCGCATGGTAAAGAAGGTGACGGGCGGCCACTATGAATTGCGCCTGAGGCGTTGAGCCGGAAGCAGAAACGAGGCGGGGCGGCCCAAAGGCCGCCCCGCCGTTGGCCGCAGCGAACTATTTCTTGAGGCTCTCCAGCAGGTTTTTCAAGTCATCGGCGTGTTCCTCTTCCATCTTGAGGATGTCCTCGATCATGCGCCGCGTGGTTGGGTCATCGGTGCCGATCCAGCGGGCAATTTCAGCGTAGGTCTCAATGGCTACGCGCTCGGCCACGAGATCTTCCTTGATCATGTCCTCAAGGGTTTCGCCCTCCACATACTCGGCGTGGCTTCGTGTCGCCAGACCTTCGGGGTTGAAGTTGGGCACGCCGCCAAGCTGAGTGATGCGCTGCGCCACCCAGTCTGCATGCATCTGCTCTTCATTCGCGTGCGTGAGGAACTCCGCTGCCACGGGCTGCGCGTTGATGCCGCTGGCCATGAAGTGGTGGTTCTTGTAGCGCAGGATGCAGACAATCTCCGTGGCCAGAATTTCATTGAGTACTTCGATGACCTTCTTGACGTCCGACTTGTTCGCCTCTGTCACGGCGCCGTCCATCATTCTGGCGCGGGCGCGCTTGCGGATCTTTTCGAGGTCGGTCCTGAATGGCTGTTTCATGGCGATCTCTCCAGTAGCGCAATAACGGCCGTGTGTCCCTTTTCCTTCGCGAAATCCAGGGCAAGGCGACCGTCATCGGTCGCCAGGGAGCGATCGGCCCCCCGCTCCAGCAGTACCTTGACCATTTCCACGCTGCCGTTCTGTGCCGCGCTGTGCAGCGGCGTAAAACCTCCGCTCTGGCGCGCGTTGGGGTCAGCTCCCCGCTCCAGCAACAGGTTGACACAGGCCAGAGAACGTCCGGCCGCCGCGCAGTGAATGGCCCGGACCGAAAGCGCGTTCTTGGAATGAATGCCGATCTGCCCGCCGCGTTCGAGCAGCATCTGCAGGGCGTCCGGCTGGGCAAAGAAGGCCGCAAGGTGCTGAGGCTGGAAGCCGTCGGGCGCCCAGTCATTGACGGCGCCGGGCTCGACGTCGAGGATCTTTGCAAGCTTGTCCAGTTTGCCCAGCGCCGCCGCCTCGAAGACATCGAGCTTGGCGCGATAACCCAGCAGTACTTCGACAAAGGCCATCTTGAACTCGTAGCGCGCCTGCAGCAGCAGGCTCACGCCCTTTTCGCTCCTGGCGCTTGCCAGTTCGGGGCGGCCGGCCAGGAGCTTCTTGAAAGCATCCAGGTCGCCCGCCTCGAGAACCGCAAAGATTTCCTGTGCCTCGACCATGTTGGTGTCCGCAGCAGCATGGCCATTGAGGCCACGCCGGGCCTGCCCTTCCTGGGCCGCATCAGCCCAGCTTCAAATCCTTGAATGCCGCCAGCGTCGGCTTGATCACCGGTGCATCAGGCAGCACCCCCGGCGCATAGAGCGGGTCGAGCGTCTTGAGGCCCTGGCCGGTAATACAGACCACACTGATTTCATCCTTGTTGATCTTGCCGGCCTTGAGCAGCTTCACAAACACGCCCAACGTCACGCCGCCTGCGGTCTCGGTGAACAACCCCTCGGTGCGGGCGAGCAGTTTCATGGCGTCAATGATTTCGGCATCCGACACGTCATCGCCGCCGCCGCCGGAATCAAGGCAAAGTCGCGCCGCAAAGTAGCCGTCGGCGGGGTTGCCAATAGCAATGCTGCGGGCAATGGTGTCCGGCTTCTTGACGGGCTTGATCAGATCGCTCTTGCGTTTGATGGCCTCCGTGATCGGGTTGCAGCCTGCCGCCTGCGCGCCCCAGAACTTCGTTTTCGGCGCGGCATCGAGCAGTCCCAGCTTTTCGAACTCTTTGAAGCTCTTGCTGAGCTTGTTGATGAGCGATCCGCCGGCCATGGGGCAGATGATGTTGTCGGGCGCGCGCCAGCCCAGCTGCTCGGCGATTTCAAAGCCCATGCTCTTGCTGCCCTCGGCGTAGTAGGGCCGCAGGTTCACGTTGACGATGCCGATCTTCGCATCATTGGCGATTTCGGAGCAGAGGCGGTTGACGTCATCGTAGGGGCCGTCGATTTTCACGAGCGTCGCGCCGTAAATCTGCGTGTTGGCTACTTTCGCCGGCTCGAGATCCTTCGGAATCAGGATGATGGCCTTGAGCCCGGCCTGCGCGGCCTGTGCCGCTACGCTGTTGGCGAGATTGCCTGTGCTCGCGCAGCCCACGGTTGTGAAGCCAAAGCGCCTGGCGCGCGCGATGCTCACGGCCACGACGCGATCCTTGAAGCTGAGCGTGGGCTGGCAGACGCCGTCGAACTTGACGTAGAGGTTCTTGACGCCCAGCTCGCGGCCCAGGTTTCTGGCGTGGACCAGAGGCGTGCCGCCCGTGGTCAGGCCGCTGACGGGGTCCTGCTCCGGCAGCAGCTCTTTGTACCGCCACATGTTGAACGCGCGCTTGGCAATGACCTCGCGCGTGAGCGACTTTCTGATCGCGTCGTAGTCGTAGTTGACTTCAAGGGGAGCGAAGTCGTGCTCACAGACGTTCTTGGGGGCGTCTGCGTACTCGTGGCCGCATTCACGGCACTTCAGGCCAACAGCAAGGGCAGTGGGCATGGTCGGTCTCAAAGGGATCGGCTCTCGGCCGGAAGGTTAGCAAGCCATGGAGACAAGCCAAGCGCCCGGCTGCTGACAAAGAAGCGGGCCGCCTCGGCGGCCCGCCCTTTGGCTTCCAGGGTCTCACCCTACTCGCCGCGAATGCGCCACAACGCTTCCGTCGCCCAGTAACGCACGTCTTCGTCTTCATCCATCAAGGCGTCACTGAGGTCAGGAATGGCCGACTTGGCGTCGGGCCCGATCCGGCCCAACGCCTCCGCCGCAGTAAAGCGGATGTTCTCGTCTTCGTCCTTCAGCGCGCGCGCCAGCGCCCCCACCGCCGACCGAGCCTCCGGCCCCACGGTGCGAAGCGCCGCCACCGCCCGCCGCCGTGTGTGCGCGTTGCCCGTTTCAAGAGCCTTGACCAGGTGCGGCACGGCCTCCGCGCCAATGGACCCCAGCGCCTCGCTGGCAACGCGGCTGACGTCCCCCTTCTCGTCCTTCATGGCCTCAATCAGGGCCGGCACGGCAGAACGCGCATCACGGCCGATGTTGCGCAGGGCCTCGGCCGCCTGGGTGCAGAGAGAGTCGTCCCTGAGCGCCTCAATCAGCCACGGAACGGCGTCGCGCGCCTCGGGGCCAATCTGGCCCAAAGCCACCACGGCGCGGCGCCGCACGCGGGCGTCAGCGTCACGCAACGTTGAAACCAGGGCCGGAACCGCCACGCGCCCGATACGACCCAGGGATTTGGCCGCCGCCGCGCGCACCTGAATGTCCGAATCCTTGAGGGCCTTGGTCAGGGCAGGAACGCCGACTTCGGCTGCGGCGCCGATGTTGCCCAGCGTTTCGGCGGCCATGAAGCGCACGTTTTCAACATCATTTTCCAGTGCGTCTATGAGGGCAGGCACGGCCGAACTGGCATCTTTGCCGATTTTGCCCAAAGCGAACGCGGCGTCAAAACGCACGTTGGGGTCGTCGTCACGCAGGGCCTGGCACAGCGCGGGCACGGCGTCGGCGCCTATGTCACCGAGGGCGTCGGCCGCAGCGCGGCGCACGTCAACCTTGGGGTCCTTGAGAAGTTCAACGAGGGCGGGAATGGCCTGCCGCGCCTGTTTGCCAATCTTGCGCAGCGCTTCGGCTGCGTGGCAGCGGATGTCACCGGCCGTGTCCTTCAGTTCATTGATCAGAACGGGCACGGCGGCCACGGCCTCCCGCCCGATCATGCGGATGGCCTCGATGGCGCGCCGTCGCACGCTGCGATCGCTGCCCTGCAGGGTGTCGACCAGGGCCGGCACCGAAGCCGCGCCAATGCGGCCCAGGGCAAATGCCGCGTCAAAGACGACGTTCTTGTCTTCATCGCGCAAAGCACGGGCGAGGGCGCCCACAGCAGACTTGGCGTCGGGGCCCAGGCGGCCCAGAGCCTCGGCGGCGCTGCGGCGCACGCCTGCGTCTTTGTCCTTGAGCCGCTGGATCAGCCGTTCGACTTCAGGTGTGGTCATGGCGCCTCCCATTCTCGATGCGTGCGGCCAATTGCGTCCCGATGCGGCCTCTCCGTCCAAGGATAGCATCATGTCGGACTTGGGGCGCTGCAAGGGCTCGCGCCAGCGGCTATTTCCCGAGGGCATAGGCCTTCCAACCGTTCTCGAAATCTTCCAGCGACTGGCCAAACCGCTGTTCAAATGTACGCGCTGAGCTGTCCGAGCGATACTGGTCAATCAGCAGACCGAAGAACGCCGCGCGGTAGCTGTCCTTTTTTGCAAAGAGGCAATACCAGGCGATGCTGCCGGCCACGGCGTATTTGTCCGCGACAGCATAGGGCTGGCTCGCGCCGAACTCGCTGGTGTTCTGCTTGAACAGAGTCGCCAGTTGGGGCGCCGTGCCCGCTTTCTTCATGCGCCCCAGGCAATGGGTGCGCTGCGCCTCCAGCGACGCCAGGGTGTAACCCTTGTCCTTGATATCCAGGTTCTCAAAGATCACAGCGATGGCTTCCACGATCCAGCCGTGGGCCTCCATATAGTTGCCCCAGGCCTCCATGGCCGTGGTCCGGCCGCAAATGCCTATCTCTGCGAGCCGGTGCGTGCACTCGTGAAACAGGGTGCGCGCGAGATTGTCCTTGGCCTTGTTCAACTTGCCCACTTCATCGGCGCGCTGCGCGTTGATGATGGAATAGCCATGCCAGCGGAGGTAGGCGCCTTCGTGCTCGGCCGTCATGGGAAACTCGACGGTCTTGGACAACGCGATGAAGTCATCGGCCTTGGCGCAGCACCAGATCAGGTTGATGGACTTGCGCTTGGGGATGAACTCCCCGGCAATCTCGAAGAAAACCTCGTAGTAGCGGTCCAGGAGCCTCACATAGCGCAGCACGCGCCACCAGGGCAGATCGCTGACCAACGTGAAGTGCTCGCCCACCACGACATAGGGCTCCAGCCAGGTGGCCTTGCGCGGGTTGTCCTTCGGAGCATCCTTGATCGAGGCCACAAAGGGGCGCAGCCGCTGGGCCTCCTTGGGTTCGAGCCAACCCACGCCCTCCAGAAACTCGTGGCCATAGGCCTTTCGGGCCTCTGCATGACCGGGGTCGTGACTCAGGGCATGGCGCGCTCCCGCCTTGCCCAGCGCCTGCCAGGCACTCTCGGCGCGGCGTGCCTGCAGAGCCTCACGACGGTCCAGATAGTCGCCCCAGACCTTGGCGGTGTAAACGTCCGGCTTGGCGAGGTCGAAGTCCTGGGCGAGCTTCTCGGCGGCTTGGCGCTCCGTGTCATCTTTGGAGCCCTTGAGCACTTCCGCGCGCAGGGCGCGGCCCTGGCTGATCAGATTGGATTGCAGACAGAATCTGGCCAGTTCCAGCGTGCCAACGTGATAGCCCGGCTCGTCGGGCGTGTAGGGCACAGCCTCCTGCGCCAGGCAGCAACTGCCGCCCAGACCCAGGCAAACCAGCAAGACCAGTGATTTCAGCATGGCGCGACCGACGGGGTGCGATCACACGGGGCCGCCTGATTGTAGCACCTGCCCAAGACCCGCGGCTGAAATCCCTGTAACGGATTTTCCAAAGAAGGGGTAACCCTTGCAGCGAGCAAGAGCATGGAACCGCGCCCATCATCCAAGTCGAACCTCTATGAGCGTCTGGCCCAGAGCGCCCAGCGTGCCGCGGAACGCCGCCGGGAACTGGCCGTGCTGGTTCGCCGCACCGTCAACCTGCGCCGATTTGAGCAGGTGCTGGCCGCTCTGGCCCCCCGGGGCGCCTGAAGGCCCGGGCGCCGTATTCCACAATCCCCCACACTGTTCACTTCGTGCCTTCCTTGAGTATTGTCGCTGGGCCACCAGCCGAGACGACAATGCTCTTCAAAGTTCGCCTGACACCCAAACTCAAGGACCAGAGCCCCGAGTCCCTCCGCGCCGCGCGCACCCTCAAGGAGGCCGGATTGCACAGCAACGGGCTGGTCCATCGACGCCTGATTCTGATCGAGGGCAAAGTCGACCCGGGGGAACTGGAGCGCATCAGCCGCGAGCTGCTGGCTGACCCCGTGATTGAAACAGCCCAGGTACTCAAGGGCGACGAGCCCGAGCCCGAGGGAGAGTGCCTGCTACACGTTTCACGGCGCACCGGTGTCATGGACCCCATCGAGCAGTCCCTGATGCGCGCGCTGTTTGACTGCGGAATCCAGCCGCAGGGAGTGAAGAGTGTCGACCAGTACGAGTTTGCGGCGCCCTTGACCCCGGCCGAAGTGGCCAAAGCATACACGGCGCTTGGCAACAGCGTGGTGGACGAAGCACATCGCGGCCCCCTGCTTCTGAAGAGTCTGCCCAAGGGCAAGCCCTACAGGTTCAAGCTCCAGCAGGTGGACGTGCGCGGCCTCACGGAAGAGGGTCTCAAGAAGCTGAACGCCGGCATGCGCCTTTCCATGAATCTGCCCGAGCTGCAGGCCGTGCAGGCATTCTATCGTGAACTCCAGCGCGACCCCTCGGACGTCGAACTGCTGACGCTGGCCCAGACATGGAGCGAGCACTGCAAGCACAAGACCCTGGCGGGCAAGGTCCATTATCGCGAGCACAGGGCCCACGAATCAGGCCCGGACTCCGACGTCGTGCATGAGAGCCTGTTTGACATGAAGCTGCTGCCCCTCGACGGCCGCATCGGAAACCTGCTCAAGGACACGATCAAGCGCGCCACCGAAGAACTCAACAAACCCTGGTGCCTGAGCGTCTTTGTGGACAACGCGGGAGTGATCGAGTTCGACGAGAGCGAAGCCGTCTGCTTCAAGGTTGAAACCCACAACCACCCCAGCGCCATTGAGCCCTACGGAGGCGCCGGCACAGGCCTGGGCGGCGTGATCCGCGACATCCTGGGCACAGGGCTGGGAGCGCGGCCCATTTTGAATACCAACGTCTTCTGCTTTGGGCCCCTCGACGCCGACCCCCGGCAGGTGCCCAAGGGAGCCATGCACCCGCGCAAAGTCATGCGTGGTGTGGTCAACGGCGTTCGCGACTACGGCAACCGCATGGGCATCCCCACCCCCAACGGCAGCATCCACTTCGATCCGCGCTATACCGGCAACCCGCTGGTCTATGCCGGTTGCGTAGGCATCATCCCCCGCGACAAGATCCAGAAGCAGGCGCGGCAGGGCGACATCATTGTGGTGGCGGGGGGGCGCACGGGCCGCGACGGCATCGGAGGCGCCACATTCTCCAGCGTCGAACTGACCAGCGAGAGCGAGACCATCAGCGCGGGCGCAGTGCAGATCGGCAATGCGATCACGGAACAGATGGTGCAGGAATGCCTGCTGCAGGCGCGCGACCGCGGCCTCTACCGGGCCGTGACCGATTGCGGCGCCGGCGGCCTTTCCTCCGCCGTGGGCGAAATGGGCGAAGACACGGGCGCCAGCGTTGAACTCCACAAAGTGCCGGTTAAGTATGAGGGCCTCAGCTACGCGGAAGTGTGGCTCTCCGAGGCTCAGGAGCGCATGGTGTTTGCCGTGCCCCCACACAAGCTGGAAGAACTGCTGGACCTGTTCCGGAGTGAGGACGTCGAAGCTACCGCCATCGGCACCTTCGACGGTTCGGGCCGCCTCAAATTGACATGGGACGGACACGAAGTCTGTGACATGCCCATGAGTTTCGTCCACGGCGGCATGCCCAAGGTCGATCGCGAGGCCGTCTGGAACAGCGGCGTGCCGCGGGGCCTGCCGGACCCCATCGTGAAAAGCGAAGACCCTGGCGAAATCCTGCTGGCCATTCTCGGCTCGCCCAACGTGTGCAGCAAGGAATGGGTGGTGCGCCAGTATGACCACGAAGTTCAGGCCATGAGCGCCGTCAAGCCTTTCACCGGGCCCGGGCGCGACGGCCCCAGCGATGCCTGTGCCATCGTGCCCAGGCTCGGAGGCGACCAGGCGATTGTCGTCAGCAACGGCCTGAACACCCGGCTGGGCGACGTGGACCCGTTCTGGATGGCACAGAGCAACATTGATGAAGCCCTGCGCAACTACGTGGTCACCGGCGGCGACATCGACCACTGCGCCATCCTCGACAATTTCTCTTGGGGCAACTGCAACAAACCCGACCGGCTTGGCGGTCTGGTGCGGGCCTGCTACGGCTGTTACGTTGCTGCCAAGGCCTTCGGTACGCCCTTCATCTCGGGCAAGGACTCTCTCAACAACGAATTCATGACGGAGGCCGGTGTCAGTGTGGCCATTCCACCCACGCTGCTCATCAGCGCCATCGGGAAAGCCGTAAGCCTCAAGGGCCTGACCACCATGGACCTCAAGCAGCCCGGCAGCAAGCTGTTCCTGCTGGGCTTCACGCGCGACGAATTCGCCGGCAGCCACCACGAAATGGTCACGGGTCGCCGCGCCACCGAGCCGCCGAGGCTGGACACATCCATGGCGCTGCGGCTCTATCGCGCCCTCAATGAGGCCCAGCGCCAGGGTCTGGTGCGCAGCGCGCACGACTGCGCCGAGGGCGGGCTGGCCGTGGCCGTGGCTGAAATGGTCCTCGCCGGCAGGTTGGGCGCCAAAGTCCGGCTCGATCCCCGGCTCGCGCCCTCAGGGGCCGAACCCCACGACGCAACGCTGCTATTCAGCGAGAGCAACAGTCGCATCATTGCCGAGGTGGCGGCCCAGGACGCGCTGGCCTTCTGGAACCTGTTCAAGGGGCTGCCTATCCAGGAAATCGGCGAGGTCACCCGCGAACCCCGGCTGCTGGTTTTTGGCATGAAGGGCGACAAACTCATCGATCAGGACGCACAGACTCTGGCCAAGGTGTTTCGCGAGCCGCTGTATAAAGCCTTTGGCGAGGAACTGCCCAGAACTCCGGCCTGACCCCCATGCCCCATACGCCCCAGACAGCCGTGGTACGCCTCCTGCAGCGCCTGACGGAGGCCCGGAACATCCGGCCCGGCGAGCGCGTGGCGCTGTCCGCGAAGGCTGCCGTGGTGCCGGCCCACCTGCTGGATCGGGCGCTGGCCCTGCCGGCCGTTTCCCAGAAGCCTCCGACCGCCTGGCACTGGTTCCATAACCAGAATCTGCCGGCCGCAACGCCTGCGGCGGCCCAGGCGCGGGCGACGGTCATGGCTTCTGCCGGGGCTGCGGGGCTCAAGGATGGGGTTGCGGCCGCGGGCCACGAATACCTGCATCTGTTTGAGCAAGGAAAGCTTCTGCCCGGTGAAGTCTGCATGGGCCTCTCGCCCGAGGTGCACCTCGCCGGCGGCCTGGCTGCTCTGGGCCTGCGCTTGACCCTGGGAGATCTGGCCCACGCCGGCCCGACGGGAAGCCTGGAATTCACCGTCCCCCAGACGCTGCGCGTCAACCTTACGGGCAAGGCGCCGGCGGGCCTGGGCGGCTTTGACCTGTTCTGGGCCATCGCCAGAGAGTGCGGCCTGGACAGTCTGTGCGGCCATGCGCTCGAGATGGGGGGCGAAGGCCTGCGCGAAATCAGCCTGGCGCGCCGCCTGGCCATGGCCGAGTTCGCGGCCCACGCCGGGCTTGCGGCCATTTATGTGCAGCCGGACGCCTTGCTCGTCTCCGAGATCAACAAGCGCCTGGGCGAAGGGGGCACTTTGCGCGGCTACGAGACCGTCACGGCCGAGGCCGGCGCGGAGTACGCCCAGACACGCTCGCTGGACCTTGCACGGGTTCAGCCATCTGTCTGCATTGCCCGCGACCCAGCGAGCCTGGGCACTGTAGGGGAACGGGCGGGGGCGCGAATAGACCGCGTCATCCTGGCGGGCACAGCCTGTTCGGTGGAATCGCTGCGCCTCGCGGCAAACCGCCTCAAAGGCAAGACGGTGGCCTGCACCTTGGATGTCGTACCGGCCACGCCGCGCGATTTCTCCCTGGCCCTCGCCGAAGGCCTGATCAGCACGCTGGTGGAGTCCGGCGCGCGCATCCATCCGCCGGGCCTGGGGTCCGCACTGCTGCAAGATGGCCCCCAGGGCCAATCTTGGCTGACCACTGTGGCCTATCCGCCCCAGACAGCCGGAGAAGTCCTGCTTTGCTCGCCTACCGTAGCGGCCGTCAGCGCCCTGGCAGGCTCCCTCACCCATCCCGACGCGCCGGTGCTTCTGCCGCCGCGCGACAGCAAACTTTCAACAAGGCACAAGCCTTCGTAGGCATCCGCGACGTTACCGGGGCGTGCAAAGCTGCGCTGAACATGCTATAGGCTGCCCTGCCTCGCACGACACCCTGATGCGCCCTACTATCCAACCTTGCCGTTGAGCCGGCCTGAAGACGGAGTACGTCCATGCGTGCCATTCATGCCCTGATGTTGCTGTTCGCCCTTGCCTGCGGCTCTCTGGCGGCACAACCCGCCCAGCCGGCCATTATCTGGGATCCCAGCCCCAACTACACGAGCGGACGGAGCGGCACGACCATCGACAGCATCGTGATCCACACGACCGAGGGCAGTTATGCCGGGGCCGTCAGCTGGCTGAAAAACCCCTCGGCAGGGGCCAGCGCGCACTACGTCATCAAGGAAGACGGAAGCGAAATCAAACAACTGGTCGCCAATTCGAATCAGGCCTGGCACGCCACTTACTACAACTCGCGCAGCATCGGCATCGAATGCGCCGGCTTTGCCAATCAGGCCAGCACTTGGACTCAGGGCATTCTGCCCAAGCTCTACGACCTCGTGGCATGGCTCTGTTACACGTACAACGTGCAGGCCGTCCATCCCTCGGGCACGGCGGGCTCGTCAAGCGCCCAGCCCTACACGGGCGTTGGCCTCGTGGGTCACTACCAGATCCAGCCCTGGAACCGCAGCGACCCCGGGCCCCACTTTGACTGGAACGCCTTCGTGGCCCAGGTGAACGCAAGGCTCAACCCCGGCGGCAGCAACGACGTGATCGTGGACAATGTCGATCCCGGCTTCAAGGTCAACTCCGGGTCATGGAGCACGGGCAGCAGCGCAGCGGGCCGCTATGGAACCGATTACCGCTTCGCCGGCACGACGACAGGTTCGGCAAGCGCCGAATGTGAGTGGCGCCCCAACATCGTTACGACGGGCACTTACGAGGTCTCGGTTTACTATCCCGCAGGCACCAACCGCGCCATCGACGCGCCCTTCAGTGTCTCCCATGCCAACGGCACCAGCAGCTACGCCGTCAACCAGCAGATCAACGGGGGCGGCTGGGTCGTGCTGGGTACCCATCCCTTCTTCTCCGGCACCCGGCACGCCGTTTTCCTGCGCAACAATGCCTCCCCCAGCGTTGTGCTGGCCGACGCCGTTCGCTTTCGCTTCATCAGTGCGGCGCCCGCTGCCTCAGCGCCCGGGGGCTTGAGTGCTACGGCCTTGAGCCCCACCAGCATTCGATTTGACTGGAACTGGGCAACCTGGGCTGACGGATACTGGCTTGACCTGGCCACCAGCCCAGCAGACCTGACCAGCCAGACCGGGTCGTTCCAGAACTTCAACGCCGGCGCGTCCAACACCTACACCTGGAACGGGCTTGCTCCCAACACCGCCTATTACTGGCGCGTCTATGCCGTAAACACCCAGGGCGGCAATCACGGCCTTCCGACGCCCGCCAGCGTGACCACCCCGCCGAACTCGGGCAGCGCACCCGTCATCTCGTCGCTGTCGCCCGACCCCGTGGCGCTCAACGCCCTGCTGACGATCAACGGAACGAATCTGCTCGGGGCCGCAGTGACGGTGGGCGGCCAAGCCCAAGTCCTGACATCGTCCTCTGCCACTCAGCTTGTGATGCCACTGCACCCGGCCACTCCGCTGGGCACGCAGGCCGTGGTGGTTTCGACTTCGCAGGGCACAGCCGGCAGTTCACTCACAGTTGCCGCGCCCGCCGCAGGCCTGCCTGCCGTCAACGGCGTCAATCCCGACCCCGTGCGCCGCACGGAGCTTCTGACCATCAGCGGAACCGACCTCTCGGGAGCCAGCGTGACCATTGGCGGCGCGGCACAGACCGTGATCGCGGGACCGAACACCATCACCTTGAACGTGGCGCCGGCTACGCCCCTGGGCACCGGCCGGCTGCTGGCGGTGACCACGGGCGCAGGCACCGCCTATGCAACGGTAGACGTTCTGCCTGCTCCGGGAGGCGCGTCGGGAGCATCTGACACGGGCGGGTCCTGCTCCACGGCAGAAGGCCGCTCCCTCTCGGGGTTTGGCATAGCGCTCTTGCTGGCCCTGGCTCTGCGCCGCAAGGTCCGGAAGGCGCCTTAGCGCAGGTCCTTTTCGCGCAACTCGTGGCGCCAGAGTTCTTTGCCGGTCTTGTCGTGCGCCGTCAGGGTCAGGGTGCGCTCGCCCTTCTTGCCGCTGACCTGAATTTTGCCGTAGTTGCGGGTGCCGGTGACCCAGGTTCCCGGCACCCGCGCCTGGTTTGCGGCCTCAGGCTCGTAGCGACCAGCCCCGGAGGTCAGGGGGCTTGAAGTGTACTCATAGAGCGGATAGCTGCCTTCGCGCTCAATCTTGAGCAATTCGCTGGCGTGCCGGTCTCCGGTCAGCACGACCACGCCCGGCACCTTGGAGTTCGTGAGGAAGTCCAGCAGTTCGCGCTGTTCCTCCGGGTAGAGGCCGAAGCTTTCGAAGTTCATGGCCGGATTGAACATCTGGTTGCCGTTCACGATGAACTTGAAGGTCGCGGTGCTCGAAATCAGGCCGTCCTTGAGCCACTGGAGCTGACCCGCCCCGAGATAATCGCGCCTGCCCGGCAGCTTGTTAGGCGCTCGCCAGTAGCGATCGTCAAGCAGGAAGAACTCGCAATCGCCCCATTCAAAGCGCGAAAAGCAGCCTTCCACGCCGCTGGTGCCGTAGCTGACGCCGGGGAAGTACTCCTTGAACACACGCAGGGACTCCTGCTTGAGGCGAAAGCCGCGATCGCTGTCGTTGGGGCCGAAATCGTGGTCGTCCCAAGTTGCGTAATGATGACAGGCCGCAAGGAGCGGCTGCAACTCCTTCAGCGCACGCGAGTGGCGATAACGATAGCGAATGCCGCTTTCGCTCACCCAGTCCGGCTCCCGCAGGTAAATGTTGTCACCCATCCAGAGCATGAAGTCCGGCCTCTCGGCGGCAATGCGCGGCAGGATTTCAAAGTCCCCGCCGTAGGGCTTGCCGGGCCGGTCAAAGGGCGGGTCATTGACATACATGCAGGACCCCAAGGTGAAGGTGAAGTCCGGCGCGTCGCCGCGCCAGCGCCAGATGGGCTGGGTCTGGAACTCCAGCGCGAAATCAAAGGAAGCCCGGGCACCATTGACCAGCACTTCGTACTCGAAGCGGGTGCCGGGCGAGAGACCCGTAAGACGCACCAGGGCTATATGGTCGTTGCCGGCGTGGGCGCGGACTTCGGCGCTCTGGGCCGCGAGCCCCGGTGAGCCCTTGGGCCAGTAACGCAGCACGACGGCAGCCTCGGCGTTGGTCTGAAGCCAGATGGCCGTCTCCGTCATCTCGCTGTAGGCGGGCATGGGCCCCGCCGAGATCACTCCAGGCGAAGCCAGGGGCTCGACGCCCTCAAGGGCGGCCAGTTTGCGGGCCAGCTTCTGCGCGGGCGAGAGCCTGAATTCGTAGCCAAAGAGCGAGGCTTCCCAGTCCCCGTACATCACGTTGGGCAAAACGTGCCAGCGCGTGCCAAACCAGTCGCGGTGTTTCTCGACAAGCGCGGCACGCTTCTCGCGGGGCTGCTTGTTGAAATCGCCCGCGAAGTCCGTGAGCTGATCGCCCACCTGCAACAGTACGCGATAGCCCTCGCACACCTTTCGACGACGCGGCGATTTGTCGCTCGTGTCGTCACGGGTCAGCACCGTCTGAGGGTCGTCGCGCAGGGGAAAGCCAAGGGCGCGAAGATTGTCGCGCGTGGCGTCGCGCACTTCGCTGTCGCGATTGGTCACGTAGAATACCGTGCAGCCCTTGTCCGCGGCATAGCGGCAGAACTCGACAGCGCCGGGCACGGCCAGCGCCTTCTTTTCGCGGCACCAGGGCAACCAGGTCTTGAGATCGTACTCTCCACCATGGCGAATCAGCCGGGCCTGATAGGCCGAGTTGTCCAGCACTGTTTCGTCGGCATCCAGAATCACGGCCGGGGGCTTGCCGGAGTAGTCCCCCTGCTGTTCGAGGCAGGCTGTCCAGGCCTTGTCGGCCAGGGCTGCGTCAAGTTGCAGGCGCGCCGAGGCATAAACGGCATAGCAGAGGGCCCGATACTCGGCGGCACTCTGGGCGTAAAGCGTGGCGTGCAGTTGCTCGTGGGGCCGCACTTCGGCCTCATCAGCGGCGCTTGGAGCCAAAAACGCGGTCAAAGCGAAGACAGGCACAAGAAGAAGCAGTCGTTTCATGGAAGCTCCCTGCGGGGCAATGCTGTCACTCAGCGTGTCATCAGGCAGTTCTAAGCAGGGCGGAAAGAAGCCCGCCTCAAACGGTCATTGATAGCTCGTCCCAGGCCCCGTTCAGGAAATTTCTGGGTGAAGATTGCGCGAAGACCCCTGGATGCCGCGAGGGCGTCCAGCCGCCTCAGAGCAGCAAACAGATTGCGCGCGGCCTCGTTCAAGTCCCCCGACATTGAAAGCACTTCCTGCTGGTCCGGGGGCACCTCGGCCAGGGGCGCCCTGAAAAGCAGCAGGCCGACCTGGTCCGGACTCAGGCCCCGCGCGCGATAGCCCAGGTCATCGAAATACAGCGGCGTGCGCGGGGCGTAGTGGCTCTCCAGGCTGCCGGGGCTTGCGCCGGACGACGTCGCCAGCGTCAAGGGACCCAGCGCGTTTTCCAGCTCTTCGAGGCCAAGACCGCCCAGCCGCAACACGACAGGACGGCCGCCCTGCTCCCCCACAATCGTGCTCTCCAGCCCCACGCGGCAGGACCCGCCGTCGAGAACATAGGCGATCCTGCCGCCCAGTTGATCCAGGACGTGTTGTGCCGTGGTAGGGCTGACAAACCCAAACGGGTTGGCGCTGGGCGCTGCCAGCGGAAAGGGCACTCGCTCCAGAAGGCGCTGCGCCAGAGTGTGGGCCGGCATGCGCAGAGCCACGGTATCGAGGCCGCTGGTGACGATGTCCGGAACCAATGGCTTGCGCGGCAACACCAACGTCAGGGGCCCAGGCCAGAAGGCGCGTGCCAGCTTCAGCGCCCAGTCTGGAATGACACGGGCGCAGGAGGCCAGCGCGGCCTCGCAATCGCTCGAAGCCGCCAGATGAACGATCAGGGGGTCAAAGCTTGGCCGATTCTTGACCTCAAAGATTCGTGCGCACGCCTGAGCGTTCAGGGCGTTGGCGGCCAGGCCATAGACGGTTTCCGTGGGAATGGCGACCAACTCGCCCTGCTCCAGCAGGCGCGCCGCTTGCTCAACGTCAATGCCCACCTGCGTGTGCATTAGTCGAGGGGGTCCTTCGCGGGTTTGTCATCTTCAACGAGAATCAGGCCGCTGATGTCCGTAAGCTGGCCCACTTCGCTGGCCTGCTTCTTGGCGTCCTTGCTGTTGGGTTTGGGCTGGTGAGCGGCGCTGGCCGCGGCAATATCCTCGCGGGAAATGTGCGTCTCGGCCGTGCCGTGCTGGGTGTCTGCGCCGGCGGTCACGGCGTCTACTTCGGACTCTTTCTTGCGCGGCTTGGGCAGATTCACGGCCTTGGGGGCCTGCTTGCCCTTTGGCAGCTTTACGGCCTTTCTGGCCGGGGCCGCTGCTTCGCCTTTGGGCGCCAGATCGGGCTGGACTTTGACCCCCGTCGTGGCGGGCTTGCCGGTTGGCGCGGACTTGAGGGGCTTGTCGAGTTCTTCGCCAATGAGATCGGCGGCCATCACATAGCGCTCGGCCTCCATGTCGTACAGCCGCGCCTTGAGGGGCACGAGGCCCATTTCGATGGCCTTGAGCACGCTGGATTTCATGAAAGGGGCGCTGAGCCCCTTTTTGGTCAGCACTTTGTAACCGATGCCCTTACCCATGTCTTGCCCCCGCGATGGGAGAATTGTAGCCAGCACCGCGCTTTCTGAACACCTTGCCCCGGGGGCTACTTGAGCACGACCTTGCGCGGACCCGCGACAATCTGGCCAATGACGCGCGTGCGCACCCCCTCAGCCTCGATGCGATCGCCCAGAGCGTCGATGTGGTAGGGCGAGGCGACGATGACCATGCCAATGCCCATGTTGAACACATGAAACATCTCACGCGTGGACACGTTGCCCCATTGCTGCAACAGGCCGAAAACCGGCGGCGGCGTCCAGGATCGGGTGTCAATGACCGCCTGGCAGGAAGCCGGAAGAACACGCGGCAGGTTTTCCACAATGCCTCCGCCCGTGATGTTCGCGATGCCCTGCACCACCTGCTTGCGCTTGTAGGCACCCAGCGCGGCGGCCACGGCCCGCGCGTAGATGCGTGTGGGCGTGAGCAGCTCTTCTCCCAGCGACTTGCCCAGCTCAGGGACTCGCCTCCTCAGGTTGAGTTTTGCGCGCTCAACGATCTTGCGCACCAGCGAGAACCCGTTGCTGTGCAGGCCGCTGGACTCCAAGCCGAGAATCACGTCTCCGGGCTTGATGCCTTCGCCCTTGATGACCCTGCCCTTCTCGACGACGCCAACTGCAAAGCCCGCAATGTCGTACTCGCCCCGGGGATAGAAGCCCGGCATCTCCGCCGTTTCACCGCCCAGCAGCGCGCAACCGGACTGTTTGCAGCCCTCCACCACGCCCGAGACCAGCGGCAGAAGCACCTTCAGGTCCTTCTTCCCCGTCGCGATATAATCCAGAAAGAACAACGGCTCGGCACCGAGGCAGAGCATGTCGTTGATGCTCATGGCGACGCAGTCGATGCCCACAGTATCGTGGCGCTTGAGGGCAAAGGCCAGCTTGAGCTTGGTTCCCACGCCATCTGTGCAGGCGACGAGCACGGGGTGGCGGTAGTTACGCGAAAACAGCCCGCGGTCGTAATCGAGTGAGAACAGGCCGCCAAACCCGTCCTCGAGTTCCATCACTCGCGGAGAGTAGGTACTGCGCACGCGCTTGAATATCTCCGTCACCAGGCGGTTATGGGTGGCGAAATTCACTCCGGCATCGGCATATGTGAGAGGTTGCGCCTTGCCGCCGGTCCTGGAGTTGCCCTGTCTGGCCATGGAAGTGCCCTCGTGAGGCGCGCAAGGTAATAGGCCTCGCCTCAAAGGGCAACCGAGCGAAGTCACGGCTTGGACTTATGCGCTTCCTTGGCCCGGGCGCGCAGCACTTCGTCAATCAGGTCGTCAATGGCGTCTGGCAGGCGCGTGTCGCTTTCGATTTCGCCACGCGCCACTCGCAGCTTGAGTTCGAGCAGGGCCTGGGCCCGGCGCTCACCCAGCAGCGCAAGAATACGCTGGTTGCGGTTGTCCGCTGACGCGGGCATGACGTCCCCTCCGTGGGAGTGCAGAGCGCTACCGGTTGCACACCGCCGGCCATCCATGGCCGCGCCTGGGAGAATTTCCCTTATCCAGACACATCGGCATTTGGGGCAGCAATCTTGAGCCTGTTTGGTCAATGCACCGTGCCAGAGCGTGGCAGGCCGTCGTTTGGACGTTGACCCAGCGCGGGACTGTGGGCACACTCAAGGTGAATGCGCAAGGCCTTCAAACAGTATGTCCGCTGGATCGGCATCTGGATTGGCAGCGGCGAAACCCAGCTCGGCAATCCGACGCGTGTGCGCCTCGAGGTAAAAGAGCGGCTCAACGGAGAAGCGCTGGAGGTCAGCGTCGAGTACTGCCATTCGGAAACCAATGATCTGCTGCACGGCGTGGTGGGACTGCTTGGCTTGTCCGCCGATGGCATCATTCGCTACAGCGCCTACTCCAACCTGCACGGCAACATTCTGCTTGAGGCCACACCCGATGATCCCGGCGTGCTCGCATTGTCTGGAAACTCGCCCAACAAGAGGTTTGTGAGCGTCACCATCGTCCAGGACAAAGACGATCACCTCATGCTGACCTCCCATTACCACCCTCTGGGCGCCGCCGATGACGAAAGCAAGCAGCGACGCACGGTGGTCAGGCTTGGCCGCATGAAGCTTGCCTCACGCGGCTGATCTCGCCGACTCTTTTTGCCTATTTTGGAATCACCAGCCAGCAGAGCTTGCTCTTGGCGTGTTCATCGCCCGTCGTGGCGCCGGTGTTGTCAAACAACGCCACCGCAAAGGGAAACCGGCCCGTGCCCAATCTGAAATCGTCGTCGTGCGTCGTGGCATCCGCCCGCACCAGCAGCACAGTCCATTTGCCGTCCGCATAGCTCGCGAAGGCACGCACATCGGCGCGGCTTCCGTGAGGCGTGCGCTGCACGTGAGAAGGCAGAACGTCGCCCTCGGCGGGTTTGTAGTCCGCGTCGATTGCCACGACACTTTCTTCGCAGAAGACGTCGGTACGGTCAGCCTGGTCTGACCAACGCCAGCCGGGCAGGTTGCCATCGGCCGCGCTGACATTGGCCTTGTAGGCGCTCTGGCCCTTGTCGTCGCCGCGTTTCTCGGCATGGATCACCTGGTCGTCGCACCAACCTGCCTGCCCGCCGCGTGCGGCCTTCCAGTGCCAGAGGTCGACGACGCCGCTTTCCTCCGGGCACTTCATTTTGGGATTGTCGCCCTCGTGGCAGGCGCCCAGGCAGCCCTTCTCCTTGAACGCGTCCGAAGACTTGCCCCATGCAATGGCCAAGCGGTCTTCATCACCCTTCTGTTTGGTCCATTTGCCTTCTTTGAATTCCCAAGCCTTCTTGATGTCGCTGCGGGTCGTGTCAGTCCATTGGGCCAGCACATAGAGGTTCGAGCCGTCGAAAAGCGCGCGAAGGTCCACTTTGCCCGTGCTCTGGTCTTCCTTGAAAACCTCGACCGTCAGGCACTCGGCCTTGGACCAGACTTCGCCCAACTCGGCCTTCAGGGGCACCGAGTCTTTTCTGGCCTGACCCGCCACGAGCTGTTGCTCGGCGTTGCCGGCTTTCGCCTGAGCCAGGGGGAAACTGGATTGCCAGGCCAGCACGGCAGAGGTGCAGCAGGACGCAAAGGCGATCAAGAGCGTCAGGCGCATGGGCTTCTCCGGGTTCTTGCAGCGGTCAATGCAACTGAGATATCACCACCACGCGGTCGGCGGCGGCGCCGGTTTCACCCAACTCCACCCGCACTTTGTCCTCGCGGTGGGTGCTGAACTGGAACCCCGCCCAATCCGGCGCGATAGGCAGCTCGCGGTGCCCGCGATCAACCAGGACACATAGCTGCACGCGGCTGGGACGGCCGAAATCGTAAAGCTCATTGAGAGCCGCGCGGACGGTCCGGCCCGTAAACAACACATCATCGACGAGTACGATTCTGCGACCTTCAACGTTGAAGGGAATGTCGCTGCCCTTGACCAGGGGCAGGGCCCGCCCCGCCAGGTCGTCGCGGTAAAGCGTGATGTCCAGTGCGCCCATGTCCACCACGCGGCCCGTCCGGTCTCTGATCAATGTGCCCAACCGCTGCGCCAAGGGTACACCGTTGGTGCGAATGCCGACCAGCGCGGGAAACTCTCCCTCACTCAAAATGCGGAGCGCCAGCCGCGAGAGGGCCTCCGCAACTTCGGCAGCGTTGTGCAGAACGGACTCTTTCATGGAGGCCCCAAGCTATCAGGGCGCGCCCCCCACACAAGGTCACTCGCCTGAAGCGAGCCACTTGCGTTCCAGCGTCTCGCGGCTGGCCTGTCCCTGGGCCAGGCGCCGGAGGTCGTCCCTCAACTCTTCACTGAACACAAAGGCATCGCCAGAGCACGGAGAAACTTCGGGCCGCTGCAAAGCAACCAGTGCGTCCTTCAGACGATCCAGCGTGGAGGGGATCTTCACACTGACAGCCCGGGGAAAACCGGACTCCGGCAGGCCCGCCGGCATGAACTCGTCGCAGCGCGAATACACGACAAAGGATTCAGAGCGGGGAACCGCAGCGCCGGGCGGAATCAGATGCAGCACGACATCACCGCCTTGCCGCTGGCTGCGGGCCCACTGCAACGCCTGGCGGTCCAGGTCTTGGCCTCCGCTCCACTCGCCGGGGTTGTCCAGCAAGCGAACGACCCAGCCTTGATGCTCGAAGCTGCCCTCAATGACGTCGCGTGTGAGACCCGGCTCTTCCCCGGTTTGCGCCAGCTGTTCCCCGCAGAGTGCATTGAGCAGACTGGACTTGCCGGCATTGACCGGGCCCCACAAATGCACACGCATGGGTTCAAACAAGTACCGCGTCGCTGCGCTGCGCCGTAGCAGGTCGTCCAGGGCCGCCGGTTGACTCAGGGCCTGAAGCAGCGCAGCTTCTCCGTGCCGCAGCGCCCAGAGGCAGTACTCGATGGCGCGCGCGCCGCGAGCCAGGGTCAATTGCCTCAAGGTTTCCCGCGCCAGTCGGGTGGCGGCACCGAACAGGGGCGCCTGCCAGGGGTCCGTGCGGGAAAAGCCGGCTTGCTCAAGCTCCTGCTCAAGCGCAGCGCGGACGGCTTGCCCGCCGTGACACGTCACCGTGAACCCGCCCTGCTCCGGCGCCACCATGACTTCGTCAAGAGTCTCGCCGCCCGCATCCAACAGCAGCACACGGCGCGGCCTGGCGGACCCTTTCCAGCCTCGCGCGGCGAGAAAGGCCGCAGCGCCGTCCCCCTCGATTCGCAGGACGGAAAGGGCGGAAAGCCCGGGCGCAGAAAGCCAGGAGAATGTGTTGCGGGACTTCGTCACCAGTCCGAAGCTGATTCCTCATTCGACAATCGTCAATCGGCAAATCACAATCCCCGCCAATGAACGACAACGCACTCCACAACTCCCGTTTCCTCAAGGCCTGCCGGGGCGAGCCAGTTGATGCCACCCCCATCTGGCTCATGCGCCAGGCCGGACGCTACATGCCGGAATATCAGGCTGTGCGCGGCAAGAGCAGCTTCCTGGAGCTCTGCAAGTCGCCTGAACGTTCCGCGCAGGTGACCCTGGATGCCCAGCGAATCCTGGGCGTTGACGCGGCCATTCTCTTTGCCGACCTCCTGCCAATCCTGGAGACCGTCGGCCTCAAGCTGGAATACCTTGAGGGCGGAGGGCCCAGACTTTCCCCGCCCGTCCGCACCAGCGCCGACATCCACCGGCTGCGGGAAGAAGATCCGGCACAGAGCATGCCGTTTGTGTACGACGCCATCCGCATCATCCGCAAAGAGCTGCCGCGCGACATTCCCCTGATCGGGTTTGCCGGCGCGCCATTCACGCTTGCCGCTTACGCCATCGAGGGCGAGAGCTCGCGGAACTTCATCCATACCAAGACGCTGATGTACTCCGACCCGCGGGCGTGGCACGCCCTGCTTGGCATGCTGGCGCGGCTGGTCGGCAAGTATCTCAATGCGCAGATCGATGCGGGCGTTCAGGCCGTGCAGTTGTTCGATTCCTGGGTGGGTACGCTCTCGCCGGAAGATTATCGCGAGTACGTGCTGCCCCACAGCTACGCCGTTCTACAAAGCGTCAAGGGCCGCGTGCCGGTCATCCACTTTGGCGTAGGCACGTCAACGCTGCTGCCCTTCATGGCGGCTGCGGGGGGCGATGTGCTGGGGCTGGACTGGCACACGCCGATCGCCCTGACGAGAGAGAAGTTGAAGGTTCGCGCGGTTCAGGGAAACCTGGACCCCATTTGCCTGTTCGCTGACCGCGAAGTCGTACGGCGCAAGGCCATGCAGGTGCTGGACGACGCGGGCGACACCCCGGGGCACATTTTCAACCTCGGTCACGGAATACTGCCGCGAACTCCCGTGGATAACGTGAAGTTTCTCGTCGACTTCGTGCACGAATCAACTCGCCGTTAGCCTGCGATGTCGTACGGGAGGCAGCTTTAGACACGGCGGCCGGCGGCCCTCCGTATCCATAGCAGCCCCCCATGACCGGGCTGGGCCCGAACTGGTATGGTGGCGCTATGAGCTTGAACGGCAAACAAGTCGTGGTGGTCGGCGCCGGAATCTCCGGCCTGACCGCCGCCTATCGCGCACAGCAGGCGGGCGCCCGCGTCACGCTGGTTGAAGCCGGCGAGCGCAGCGGAGGTGTGCTGCATACGGAACGCCGCGACGGCTTCCTGCTCGAACTGGGTCCCGACTGCTGGGTCTCCAACAAGCCTGGCGCCATGGACCTGTGCCGCGAACTTGCGCTGGAGGCCGACATCATCGGCACCGCGGGCGGCAACGAGAAACTGCGCCAGAGCTTCATTCTGCACGAGGGCAAGTTGGTGCCCATTCCGCAGGGCTTCTTTCTGCTCGCCCCCACCAGCATCGAGGCCCTGCGCGGCGCGAGCGTGCTCTCCTGGGCCGGCAAGCTGCGCGTAGCCCGCGAACTGTTCATCAAGGCGCGTACTGACGGCGCCGATGAGTCGCTCGCGAGTTTCATGGAGCGCCGCTTCGGCCGCGAAGCCCTTGACCGCATCGCCCAGCCCATGGTCGCCGGTATCTATACGGCCGACCCCGCCAGGCTTTCACTCAAGGCCACCGCCGCCCGCGCCTTCGTCGACTTCGAGGGCTACGCCAGCGCCAGCTACTTCAAGACCCTGGCCGCCCTGCGCACCCTCGAGAACGTGGTCGGC
>JAANMU010000620.1_pt1 | contig 40982 bp, 43 predicted proteins | sample 7279701 | NCBI WGS metagenome assembly JAANMU01 (sample SAMN14094539, study PRJNA606508) | bioreactor metagenome | isolation source: A lab-scale SPAN reactor treating ammonium-rich wastewater day 57 | place: Ireland: Galway | collected 2017-03-13
TCCTTCGACACGGCTTCGCCAGTCAGGACAAGTTTTAGGCAATGCTTCGCCGCCCCCGTCGCGGTCATGGTTTGCGCCGGGGTTGCACTTCCTGATTCAGTTTTTCGTTCCAACCCGTTTTAGCAGGTCAAGCCCAACTCCTCCATGCGTGCCAGGACTTCTGCCTTCGGTGCGAGCCTTCGAGGAACATTCCGACGCACAAAGCGCGTGATGTCCGTCTCGATGCCCAATTTCATCAAGGCGTACTTGGCGAATTGTTTGTAGGTCAGTCCCATGCGCACGTCTTCGTCCAAGTCCCAGGATAGCACCAGCATCTTGATGGCAGTATCACTTTATGATATTATTACAGCGTGGATCGCAAACACCGCAAAACTCTGGAAGCCATTTTCGAAAAGCCGGAGCGAGCCAATATTGCCTGGCGAGACGTCGAAGCTCTCTTTATGGCTTTGGGCGCGGAAATCTCAGAAGGTAGTGGTTCACGAGTGCGAGTTGCGTTGAAAGATGTTCGGGCTGTGTTTCATCGTCCGCATCCGCGCAAGGAAACCAACAAAGGCGCAGTCAAATCGATTCGCCGGTTTCTGGAAGCGGCAGGAGTCAAGCCATGATGGAATATAAAGGATATATCGGTAAAGTGGAACTGGATGAGGAAGCGGGCATTTTGTACGGGGAAGTGATCAATGTCCGGGATGTGATTACGTTTGAAGGGGAAAGTGTCGATGAAATTCAAAAGGCGTTTCGAGAATCAGTAGATGATTATCTCGATTTTTGTGCACAACGCGGCGAGTCACCGGAGAAGCCATTTTCCGGAAAATTCGTGGTTCGCTTGCCTGCTGAGTTGCATCGTGAAGTCTATATTCAGGCAAAGTTGAAGGATAAGAGTCTCAACAGTTGGGTTACCGAAGTCTTACAGAGAGCACTTAGGAACCAGTAGAGTCTTAAGGTCAAAGAGCCAGCTAACCCAGCATCCTCAGAAACCGTCCCATCAGGAGCGCCTCAGATGTCATCCTCCGAGGCGCTCTTTTTTGGAAGACAAGCTCGATCTTCCCATCCAAGTCATAAAATCGTTGAATATCTGACCAGGGATTAAATGCAAAGCAGGCGTTAGACGCCTTCGGCAGCGCCCATTACGCGCTCTCGTGAAGTACTGATAATGGATAAAAACACAAAGAAGAGGACAAAACAAAAAACGGCTTCGTCGTTGGAAGCCGTTCTTTTTTACACCTGCGGCAAATTCCTCCGCAGGATATTGTACATGGGTAGCGCCTTGACCGCCCCCTCCACCACGCAGGTCATGGGATTATCCACGAGATAGGCGGGGATGCCGAGCGATTTCGTCAGCAGTTTATCAACCCCGCGCAGGAGCGCGCCGCCGCCGCACAACGCCACGCCGCGGTCAATGATGTCCGCAACGAGTTCGGGCGGCGTCTTCTCGAGCACGCGGCGACCGGTCTCGATCACCAGTTTCAACGGTTCCTGCAAAGCCTCGACGATCTCGCCCGTCGTCAACGTGACAGGACGCGGCAGACCGGTGACCTGATCCTGCCCCTGCACCTCCATGCTGTTCTCGGTATCCTGCGGAACGGCGGCTCCGATCTTGACCTTGAGATGCTCCGCCGTCACCTGGCCGATCGTCACCCCATACTTCCTCCGCACGTAATTGACGATGGCTTCGTCGAGTTCCAGCCCGCCGGCGCGCAGGGTCTCCGCCGAGACGATGCCGTACATCGCCATCACCGCGGCTTCCGTGCATCCCCCGCCCAGGCAGATGACCATGTTCCCCGAAGGCGAACCGATCGGAAGGTCCACGCCCAGAGCCGCCGCCAGAGGTTGCTGGATGAGGGACGCGTCGCGGCTTCCCGCCTCCAGAACTGCCTCGTAGACCGCGCGTCGCTCCACGCTGGTAACGCCATAAGGCACCGAGACCATCACGCGCGGACGGAAGATGCGCATGGATCCGCTCACGCGCTGGAGCAGGTAGGAAAGGAGCGTTTCGGTGATCTCGTAATCGGCGATGACCCCGTTCTTCAAGGGGCGCGCCACCTCGATGCTTTCGGGGACGCGCCCGTACATATCGCGCGCCTCCTGCCCCACCGCCACCATCTTCTGGTCATCCACTTCGATGGCGACGATGGTCGGTTCGTCCAACAGCACCTGCGAGCCGTCGGCGAGGCGCGTGAACATGGTCCCCAGGTCTATGCCCAGGTCTTTAGAAAACATTGCCACTGGCTTTTCCGTTTTGATCGAAGGATTCGGGCATTCGCACCAACCGCAGCCGGCTACATTGATTCATCCTGCTCGGTGATGGGCGCCCCAGCCCTGCGATAGCGGCGCACCGCATCGAGGCGCAGGTTGGAGCGGCGCAGGGCGGCTTCCATGAGAAGATAAGTATCCTGGTCTTCGGGCTTGCTATTGGCGAGCGCCTCCTCGGCGCGTTTCTTCGCGGCTTTGGCGCGTACGATGTCAATCTCTTCGACGTTCTCCGCCGCGTCCGCCAGAATGGTCACGATGTCCGGCTGGACCTCCGCGACGCCGCCCGCCACGGTAAACAATTCCTCCATCCCCTGGCGACGGATCCTGATGACGCCGTATTTGAGGATGGCAAGCACGGGAGCGTGATGCGGCAGGATGCCCATTTCGCCAGCCGCGCCCGGCAGGACGACGATATCCACGTCGCCCTGGAAGACAGTGCGGTCCTGGGAAATAATTTCGCAACGAATGGTCATTACGCGCCCTTCGAGATCTTGTCCGCTTTTTCGCGCACGTCCTCGATCGTGCCAGCCATCATAAACGCCTGTTCGGGGAGGTCGTCGCATTTGCCGTCCAGGATCTCGCGAAAACCGCGCACGGTATCGCTCAACGGCACGTAACGACCGGGGATTCCCGTAAAGCGCTCCGCCACGAAGAAAGGCTGGGAGAAGAAACGTTCGATCTTGCGCGCCCGCGCCACGACCAGTTTGTCGTCCTCGCTCAACTCGTCAATGCCGAGAATGGCGATGATGTCCTGCAGGTCCTTGTAACGTTGCAGGATGCGCTGTACTTCGCGCGCGGTGCGGTAGTGATCCTCGCCCACGATGTTGGGATCGAGAATTCGGGAGGTCGAGGCGAGCGGATCCACGGCCGGGTAAATGCCCTTCTCCACGATGGAGCGTTCGAGCGCGATGGTCGCGTCGAGGTGCGTGAACGTCGCCACCGGCGCGGGATCGGAGTAGTCGTCCGCAGGCACGTACACCGCCTGCATCGAAGTGATCGAGCCGGTGCGCGTGGAGGTGATGCGCTCCTGCAATTCACCCATCTCCGTCGCGAGCGTCGGCTGGTATCCCACTGCGGAGGGCATGCGCCCGAGCAGCGCCGATACCTCGGAGCCGGACATCGAAAAGCGGAAGATGTTGTCAATGAAGAGCAGAACGTCCCTGCCCTGGTCGCGGAAATATTCCGCCATCGAGAGCGCGGTGAGCGCCACGCGCAGGCGCACGCCCGAGGGTTCGTTCATCTGCCCGTAGACCATCACGGTATCCTTCATCACGCCCGACTCGAGCATCTCGCGATAGAGTTGCGTGCCTTCGCGGGTGCGTTCGCCCACGCCCGCGAACACCGAGTTGCCCTCGTGTTCCGTGGCGACCGAACGGATGAGTTCCATGATGATGACGGTCTTGCCGGTGCCGGCGCCGCCGAAGATGCCCGTCTTGCCGCCTTTGGTGAACGGCGCGATCAGGTCAATGACCTTGATGCCCGTCTCGAACACATCCACGCGGGTGGATTGTTCCGCGAACGACGGCGCGGGACGATGGATCGGGTAACGAATATCGGCTGTCACTTCGCCTTTTTGGTCAACGGGATTTCCCAGCACGTTGAAGATGCGCCCAAGCGTGGCAGGCCCGACGGGAACCAGGATCGGCGCGCCTGTGGCGATCGCCGGAACGCCGCGTCGCAGGCCGTCGGTGGCGTCCATCGCCACCGTGCGCACCCAGTTATCGCCGATGTGTTTTTGCACTTCCAGAACGAGCGGTTCCTTTCCGGGACGTTCGACATGCACCGCCTCGAAGAGTTCGGGAACTTCGCCCTCGGGGAATTCCACGTCCACCACACCGCCGAGAATTTGCGCCACACGGCCCATTTTGTTTGCCATGACTTTTCCTCCAAATTATTTCGCGGCGAGCGCTTCGGCGCCGCCCACAATATCCAGAATATCGTTCGTGATCGCCTGCTGGCGAACCTTGTTATAAGCCAGTTGCAACGCGCCGACCAGTTCCCTGGCGTTCTCTGTGGCGTTGCGCATGGCGATCATGCGCGCGGCGTGTTCGCTGGCTTGCGATTCCAGCACAGCCTGGTAGATCTGCAAAGCCGTGAAGCGCGGCGCCATTTCGTCCAGGATTTCCTGTTGTTCGGGCTCGTATTCGTACGCCGCCGCAGGTCCCGTCTGGTGTTCGCCAAAGTCCTCCACCAGACCTTCGCGCGTCACCATCACGAGAGGCAGCAGTTTCTTCACAGTGGCGACCTGCCGCGCCATGCTGATGAAGTCCGTATAGATCAAATATACCTCGTCCGCGTTGCCTTCGAGGTATTCGTCCACCACGAGCCGCCCGATCGCGGAGACGGGCCCGAATTTCGACGTGGGAGGCAGGTTGCTGAAATCCGCCAGCACCGGCTTGCGGAGGCGCAGGAGCAGGTCGCGTCCCTTGCGCCCCACGGTGATGTATTTCACCGGCACGCGATATTTATCGAAGTTCTTCAACACGTAGCGGATGATGTTGGTGTTGTACGCGCCAGCCAGTCCGCGATCCGCCGTCATCACAATGACGAGAGCCGCTTTCGGGTTGGGACGTTCCGTCAACAACGGATGCAGGGCAACGTGTCCGGGTTGAGCCGTGACGTGGGTCAGCACCTGCCAGGCTTTGGTCGCGTACGAACGGGTGGCGGTCAGGGCCTGAATCGCCTTGCGCACCTTCGCCGCGCTCACCGCCTCCAGCGCGCGCGTCACCTGCGAGATGTTTCTGACACTCTTGATGCGAAGTCGCATCTCACGAGCGGAAGCCATTATTGCGCCTGCCAGGTGTTTCGGAAGGCGTCCAGCGCCTTCGTGAGGTTCACACGGTTGTCGTCCGTGATCATTTTCTTTTCCTCGATGTCCCTGCCGATGTCGGGATGCGAGGCTTCCATGTACTTGAGCAGTTCCGCCTGCCATTGCGCCATCTTTTCGACCGGGACACCGTCGGCATAACCGTTGGTGCCGGCGAAGATCACGATCACCTGTTCGGGAAGCGACATGGGGGAATACTGCGGCTGCTTGAGGATCTCCTGCATGCGTTGACCGCGACCGAGTTGCTGCTGCGTGGCTTTGTCGAGGTCCGACGCCATCAACGCGAACGCGGCAAGCTCGCGGTACGCCGCCATGTCGAGGCGCAGGCGTCCCGCCACTTGTTTCATGGCTTTGGTCTGCGCGTCGCCGCCCACCCGCGAAACCGAGATACCAACGTTCACCGCAGGACGGATGCCCGCATTGAACAGGTTGGACTCGAGATAGATCTGCCCGTCCGTGATCGAGATGACGTTGGTCGGTATGTATGCGGATACGTCGCCGAGCAGGGTCTCGATGATAGGCAGCGCGGTGAGCGACCCGCCCGTACCGTTGACCTTGACCAGTTTGTGATCGTCGGGGTTATCCATGCGCTTGCGGGCTTCCTCGGCTTCGTCCTTCGATATGGGACCTGCATATACCTTCCCGTCCACGCCGTCCTTTTCGGAGGCGAGCGGTTCGCCGAAGTCCTTCCTCGTGATCACGTATTTATTTGCCAGTCGCGCGGCGCGTTCGAGCAGGCGCGAATGCAGATAGAACACGTCGCCGGGATACGCCTCGCGTCCGGGCGGGCGGCGCAGCAACAGGGAGACCTGTCGGTACGCCCACGCGTGTTTGGATAGATCGTCGTAGATCACCAGCGCGTCGCGTCCCGTCTCCATGAACTCCTCGCCGATGGCGCAGCCGGAATACGGAACGATGAACTGCAACGCGGCGGATTCATCCGCGGACGCCGAGACGACAATGGTATGTTCCATCGCGCCGTAACGCTCGAGGATGCCGACCGTGCGCGCCACCGCCGCCTTCTTCTGACCGATGGCGACGTAGATGCAGATCAGATCCTTGCCCTTCTGGTTGATGATGGTGTCGAGCGCAATGGCGGTCTTGCCGGTCTGGCGGTCGCCGATGATCAACTCGCGCTGTCCGCGACCAACCGGGATCATCGCGTCAATGGATTTGATGCCCGTTTGAACCGGCGTGTCCACGTCCTGCCTTTGCACCACGCCGGGCGCGATGCGCTCGATGGGACGGAACCCGGTCGTCGAAATGGGTCCTTTGCCGTCAATCGGCTCGCCCAATGCGTTGACCACGCGTCCGATCATCGCGTCGCCCACCGGCACCGAAGCGATGCGTCCCGTGCCGCGCACGGTCATCCCTTCGACGATGCCGCCGTAATCGCCCATCACGATCACGCCGACGCTTTCCTTTTCGAGGTTGAACGCGGTGCCCATCACCCCGTTCGCGAACTGCACGAGTTCCTGCGCCTGCACGTTTGCAAGCCCCTTCACGCGCGCGATCCCGTCGCCCGCCTCCACCACCGTGCCAATATCGCTGACGCTGAGTTCCGGTTCGAATCCCTCGATCTGCTTCTGCAAATCACTCGTGATCTGCTGGATCAGGTCTGTCATTATTCCTCCGCAAAAAGATACTTACAAGAACCCGGATAAGCGTGTTATCCGGGTATATGTGTGATTTTCCATCGGCGCCCTCTTCGTGAGGAGCGGCACAAGCGAACCAATGATACCTGAAAGCCCCTGCATTGTCTAGTTACAAAGTTTTTTGTCTTAAAAACCCTTGTCATTCGGCGGGCATGGTATATACTCACGCGCAACACACTTCGAGGAGCAAAACATGTCCGTCGCCCGCCGCATCAAACGTTTTTGGAAAGTGGCTGTTCTCGCAAACATCAAGGACGACTCGCAACCCAAACCGGAGGGCGTTCCCCCGGATGCCTTTGCCGACTTCGATCATATCGAGACGGTGGATGCGATTCGCGCGGCAATCGAAACTGACGGCCACGCAACCGTCTTTATCCAGGCTGACGCCGACCTCCCCTACGCCCTGCGAGACGCAAAGCCCGACATCTGCTTCAACATCGCCGAGGGACTCGGTGGAGACGCGCGCGAGGCGCAAGTTCCCGCCCTGCTGGAAATGCTCCGCATCCCCTACACCGGCTCGCGCGTGCTGACCAACGGCATCTCCCTCGATAAGACCCTGACCAAACGCATCTGGCGCGACCGACGCCTGCCCGTCGCCCCGTTCCAGGAATTCAACTTCGGCGACGAACCGCTCCGCCCCGAACTGAAATTCCCTCTCTTTGTCAAACCGGCGCGCGAAGGCACCGGCATGGGCGTGGATTTGAAAGCCATCGTCAAGAACGAAAAGGAGATGCGCGAACGCATCATGTACATCGTCAACACATACCAGCAGCCCGCCCTCGTCGAGACCTTTCTTCCCGGGCGCGAATTCACGGTCGGCGTCATCGGGCGGCCGGACGCAAAACTGTATTCGCGCCACCCCGAATGGTACGAAAAGGACGGCTTCCATCGCTTCCCGGTTCTCGAGCTGGATAGTTCGCGCTCCGTGACCCCGAACATCTACAGCCAGGCTGCGAAATCGAAGGACGTCGGCGAGGAGGGCGCGCCGGGCTACGTCTGCCCCGCAAACATTGACCCCGAACTCGACAGGAAACTCAAACACTTCGCCCTGCGCGCCCATCAATTGCTTTATGCGCTCGACGTTTCGCGCACGGATATCCGCCTCGATGAAGAAGGCAACCCGCGCCTGCTCGAAATCAACACCCTGCCCGGCCTCACCCCCAACTACAGCGACCTCTGCCTGCAAAGCGCGGCGGAGGGGATTCGCTACGAGGATCTGATCCTGGAAATCCTCTATCTCGGCGCCTCACGCTGGGGCATGATCGAACCGCGCGAGATCTCGCACGATATGGGCAGGAAGAAGTAACGCAAGATTCCATCTTACGCCGCTCAAAACGAAAAAACCGCCGGTGGATGAAACCTTCCCGGCGGTTTTGCATTCCCGTGAATGATTCTATGCCGTCACGATCTTGATGTTGAACCTCTTGCCCGACGATGTGTTTCGTAGATAATGCCAGAGCAGGAGATACATCTCCGGGCCCCGCGAGGTCGTAATGTCGCCCAGGTCAATGATGGACTTCCAGCCGAACCAGTCGCGCAGGATCATCACGACGGTCGCCTTGGCTTCGATGTCGTTGCCGCTGATGAAGATATCGGTCCGTTCGATCAACTTGAGAGGCTCCACCATCACGTTGGCGTTGACCGTATTGAGGGTTTTTACCACCCGCGCTTCGGGAAATGCCCGCTGGATTTGTTCGCCCAGGGAATCGGTATTGCAGACCGTCAGTTTCCACAATTCCGTGGAACGATCCAGCGGGTTGGAGGTGTCAATCAGGATCTTGCCTTTCAAATTCTCAGCCCCCGCCATGGTCAGGGCGTCCAGCGAGGCGGATCCTTTCGTGCAATTGAAGAGGATCTCTCCAAACTCAGCCGCGTTCCTGAAGGTGCCGTACAGGGCGTTATGACCCTCCTCCTTTGCCCAGACAACCGATTCGGGTTTTGCCGGGTCACGCGACCCCAGCATAACGTCATGCCCGAGTTGCACCAATTTGGAACCGATCGTCTGCGCGGTCACTCCCGAACCCAAAATCCCAATTTTCATAGCGAACTCCTTTTCAGCGCCCGAATTTTTCCTGCCACTGCCCTATTCTACAACAACTCCGCCGGAAGATCTGGTCATTTTCGTCTTCAACCACTTCAAGCGGAAGATCTCCTCGCGTTCGCGCTCCTCGAGCGAACCGACGATGAAAGCGACGGTCGCTTCGTATTGCGGGATGAAGATGTGCTGGAGGGCGTTCACACGGCGTTGTGTCTTGCGCAGTTCGGCTGCCAGGCGCCAGACCGTCGTCACCAGCATGGATAATTGGGGGATCTTGATCAACACTTCGCGGAACGCCGCGCTCGCCTCGTCCAGCGCCGCATTGGTGCCGCTCAAACTGTACAGCATTTTCAACGGCTCGCCTTGCGCCTCGATCACGGGGATTGCGACGCCCATGATGCCGCGCAATTTAAGGCGCACGTTCACGGTTTTGTTCGCGGCAAGCGCCGCCCATTCCACGTGATCGCTCCCCAGCGTCAATTGCGCCTTCTCCAACGCGCGATACGCGGATTCCAGGATCTTCCACACTTCCTTCTGGAGGACGTCCGCTTCGTGCGCCACGCGGACCAGTTCGGAGGTCAGCGCTTCGCGTTTGCGGTCGAGGATCTCGTATCCCTCCCGCGCGAACCGCAGTTCCTTTTTGATGCGGATCAGGTTCGTGCGCGTGGGGGCGACGTTAATGGCTGGCATCTTCACCCTTGTAGTATCGTTCGATCTCTTCGAGGCTGACGCGCGTCAGTTCCTCCTTCGGCAGCATGGACAACAGGCGCCAGCCGATGTTCAAGGTCTGCTCGATGGTGCGGTTCTCGTTCAATCCCTGATTGACGAATTCACGCTCGAAGGCGCGCCCGAATTGCAGGTACTGGCGATCCACGTCTGCCAATTCCTCCTCGCCGATGACCGACGCCAGCGCGCGCACGTCCTGGGTGTGGGCGTAACCCGCATAAAGTTGAGCCGCAAGGTGCGGATGGTCGGCGCGGGTGCGATCCTTGCCGGTGCCGTGATGCATCATGCGCGAATGACTGCCGCCCGCCGTCTCGCTGTGCATGACAGCCACCGGTCCCCCGATGCCGTCCTTCATCAAACGCGAGAGGCTCGGCAGGACCGCGATGGGAGGATAGACGCCCGCATAGTACAGTTCGCGTCCGAGCGTGATCTGCCCCTCGGTGATGTACCCGGTCAGGTCCGGGACGGGGTGCGTGATGTCGTCGCTGGGCATGGTCAGGATCGGGATCTGGGTGATCGAACCTTCGCTCGTGCTGATGCGTCCCGTGCGTTCATACATGGAGGCGAGGTCGCTGTACAAATAGCCGGGGTATCCCTTGCGACTCGGCACTTCGCCGCGAATGTTCGAGATCTGGCGCAGCGCCTCGCAGTAATTGGTCATGTCGGTCAGGATGACCAGCACGTGCATTTGCTTTTCGTAGGCGAGATATTCCGCCAGTGTCAACGCGGCGCGCGGCGTGACCAGGCGCTCCACCGGCGGGTCGTCCGCCAGGTTCAGGAACATGGCAACGCGCGTGAGCGCGCCGCTTTCCGTGAACGAACGGCGGAAGAAATCCGCAACGTCGTGCTTCACGCCCATCGCGGCGAACACGATGGCGAATTGTTCGGATTGGGACGGCGGCTCACCGGCCGGCGCGCCCAGCGTCGCCTGTCGGACGATCTGCGCCGCGAGTTGGTCGTGCGGCATCCCTGCGCCGGAGAAGATGGGCAGTTTCTGGCCGCGCAGGAGCGTGTTCATCCCGTCTATGGCGGAGATGCCGGTTTGAATGTAGTCGCGGGGATAGACGCGGGCGGTCGGGTTGATGGGCTGGCCGTTGACGTCGGCGTAATGATCGGTCAGGGGGAGCGGACCGCCGTCCATCGGGTTGCCCAAACCGTCGAAGACGCGCCCCAGCATTTCCTCCGCGACCGGGACGCGCAGCGTATCCCCAAGGAAGCGGATGCGCGTACCGTCAATGGAAAGTCCCGTCGAACCGGCGAAGATCTGCACCACTGCCATCTTTTCGCCGACCTCGAGCACGCGCCCGAGACGCAGGTTGCCCTGCGCATCGCGAACCTCGACCACCTCGTCGTAACTGACGTTCGCCGCGCCTTCGACGATGAGGATGGGACCTGTGATGCGGCTTACGCCGACAACCTCCTGCCCGCCTCGTACGATCACGTTGCTCATCTGTACTCCGAATCTAACCGGCTCATCTGCTCGCCGATTGCCTTTTGAATTTCGTCGAACTTTCCCAATTCTTCGTTTGGCACAAGGGTCTTCATACGGATCAGCGCATCCACCGCCGGCAAATTGTGGATGATGGAGATGGGGGCGCCGCGCTTGACGATGCGCAGCGCGCGCTCGTGAAAATACAGGATCAATTCGAGCATCCGTATCTGTTTCTGGAGCGTGGAAAAGGCGTCCACCTGGTCCATCGCGTTCTGCTGGAGAAAACCTTCACGCAGGAGGCGCGCCGTTTCCAGGATCAATCGCTCTTCATCGGGAAGCGCATCGGGACCGACGAGTTTCACGATCTGCGAAAGACGGCTTTCCTCGCTCAGGATTTCCATCGCCTGGTTGCGCATCTTGAGCCAGTCCATGCCGACCTGCTCCCGCCACCAATCCGCCACATCCTCGAGATACTCGCTGTAACTGTCCAGCCAGTTGATGGACGGAAAGTGACGCGCGGACGCCAGCGATTTATCCAGCGCCCAGAAGCAGCGGATGTAACGCTTGGTGTGCTGGGTCACCGGCTCGGAGAAGTCGCCGCCCGGAGGGGACACCGCGCCCACGATGCTTACCGATCCATACGCCCCGTTGAAGGTCTCCACGTAACCTGCCCGTTCGTAGAATTCAGCCAGGCGGCCAGCCAAATAGGCGGGATAACCTTCCTCGGCGGGCATTTCCTCCAAACGACCCGAAACCTCACGAAGCGCCTCCGCCCAACGGGAGGTCGAATCAGCCATCAACGCGACGTGGTATCCCATGTCGCGATAATACTCGGCGATCGTAATGCCTGTGTAGATGCTTGCCTCGCGCGCCGCCACCGGCATGTTGGACGTATTGGCGATCAGCACGGTGCGTTCCATCAACGGTCTGCCGCTGCGCGGGTCAACCAGGTGCGGAAATTCCTGCAACACCTCGGTCATCTCGTTGCCGCGTTCGCCGCATCCGATGTAGACGATCACCTCCGCGTCCGCCCATTTGGCGATGCTGTGCTGTGTGACCGTCTTCCCCGAACCGAACGGACCGGGGATGCCCGCCGCGCCGCCCTTGGCGACCGGGAAGAACGTATCCAGCACGCGCTGACCGGTGATCAACGGCACGGCGCTTCCGAGGCGGGTTCTATACGGACGCGGACGCCGCACGGGCCAGCGCTGGAGCATGGCGATCTCCTTCTCCTCCTTCCCCATCTTGATGCGCGCGATCGGCTCCTCGATGGTGTACTCTCCTTCGGGCGCGATCCAGCTCAAAGTCCCGGAATGATCCGGCGGGACCATGATGCGATGTTCGAACGTCCCGGTCTCCATCACAACGCCGAGGATCGTCCCGGCTGAAACGCTATCCCCTTCCTTTACCCTGGGTGAGAACCTCCAGCGGTCTTTTCGATAAAGCGGATCCAGCCTCATGCCGCGCCCGATGAACGAACCGGACTCCATCTCGATCAACGGCAGGGGACGCTGGACTCCGTCAAAAATGCTTTTCAATAAACCCGGACCCAATTCCACAGACAACGGCAAACCCGTCCCGAACATCGGCGCGCCGGGTCTCATGCCCGAGGTCTCCTCATAAACCTGGGCGGTGATGATGTCGCCGTCCAGACCGATCACCTCTCCCACCAGGCGCTCCTCCCCCACCTCGACCAATTCGAGCATGCTCACGTGACGCGAACCGCGCGCGCGGACGACGGGTCCGCTGATCCAGGTTATCGTCCCGACTTGTTCACTCATAACTTCTCTCCCATAAGCACATGATAAACCGACGAACGGAGAACGCTTTGCAGTCTGTCCAAACGGGTTTCCAGCGTATTGTCGTAATGCAGGTGTCCCTCCGAGGCGTCCACGACGACGCCGATACCCTCCTCGAGCGGTGAACCGAAGGATACCTGCGCGTTCAATTCCTTCGATAATTCGGGAAGCGCGCGCTCCAGAGCCTTTTGGGTGGTTTCATCCGCGCGCGCCACAGCCTTGTCCGCTTTCAATTGAATGAGCGCCTCGCGCAGCAACTGCGCGGCGACCTTTTCGAAATCGGAGCGTTTCTGGATGGCGGGCAGTTTCTGCCTCGCCGCGTCGAAGACGCGATCGAGGAGTTTCTCGCGATGCTCCAACTGCAGGGTGCGGGCTTTCAACTGCGCGCTCGCCACGACCTGACTCTTCAGGCGCTCCGCCTCCTGCCGGGCGCGGCTGAGGATCTCCTCTCGTTCTTTCTCCGCCTGTTCCTGGGCGTGCTGCCGAATGGCATCCGCCCTGGCTTTGGCGTCCGCCTGCGCCTGCTGTGCGTCCGCTTCCGCCTCCTTGATGATGGCGCGTGATAACAATTCGATGGTCTCTTCTTCGGGTTTCATAACTCGCTCACCATTCCAATTCTCCTGGGATCGATCACACAAGACAGGAAAACTTCACAATTTAATGCCGATCGCTTTTAGCACCACTTCGCCCAGGGAGGGCTGGTCGGCAGGAACGCCCGCCGGGGAGGGGATCTCGACCACGAGCGGGACGGTGCTGTGCAATTTCAGGTCCTCGACCCTTGCCTGAAGCAGCGCGGCGATATCCTGTGTAACCAGGATGATGCCGACATCCTTCGAAGCCAGAGCCTCGTCCAAAGCCCGGTCCGCCTCCTCGGTTGTGGATACCGCCCTGCCGCCCACCCCGGCAAGGGAGAATCCCAGCACGGCTTCCGGGTGACCGATGACCAGCACTTTCATGCGCGTTACCGGTTCAGGATGATGAAGGCAATGATGAGACCGTAGATCGCGATGCCTTCAGCCAGGCCGACGAAGATCAACGCGCGGCCGAAGGACTCGGGCTTCTCGGCAATGGCGCCGACCGCCGCCGCGCCGGAACTGGCAACCGCAATACCCGCGCCGACGCACGCCAGCCCGGTCGAAATCGCCGCCGCCAGCGTGGCGTACGGATCCACGACCGCCCCTTCCTGCAAACTGCCAGCCGCCATGACCGCGGAGGGCGAGAACAGCCAGATCAGGCCGATGGCGGTCGCCATCAAGCCCACGACCGCGTTGAAGCCGTTGAGTCCCAGCACCAGGTCGCGGGTGGCTTTGGTGGGAACCCTGTTGCGTTCGCGCAGGAAGACGATCACTGCCGGAACGACGGGAACGAGACCTGCAAGTATTGCGACGATCAGTAACATTGTTTTTTCTCCTTCGGTTTTATTTTTTTCTTTTATTCTTCCTTCGCGGGAGCCAATGTAAGCGGTTCGAAACGCAGACCTCCGCCTTTGAAGAACTTGCTGAAGAACTCGTAATACGATAGACGCATGGTCTGGATGCCCACGATCAAACCCTCGAACCCGATGATGAAGATGTTGCCCAGCACGATCGTAAGCCAGTACCCGAATCCATGCCCCCCGCCGCCGGAAAGTTCAGCCAGGATGAAGATCGCCTGACTCAAGCCTCCGTGCGCCACGGCAAACGCGCCCACGCGCACGTACGAAAGGGTATTGCTCAACATGCTGATCACCACCTCGAACAACTCCACCGCCGCCTGGATCAAATACGTGCCAAAGCCGCCGTCCACAAGGGGTCTGTGACCCTCCACGAGGTGGATGAACATTTCCGAGAACATGACCGCCACGCCCGAAATGCCGGCCAGAACCATGAAGATCACCGGCGAAACCGGCAAAATCCCGAACGATGCGCCGCCGTATCCCAGCAGGGAGATGTACAGCAGAAACCCTGCGATACCGTTGTGACCGAAGATCAGGTGTCCCCATTCCTGCGACACCACGTAGTTGAATACGCCGATCAGGTAAGCCAGGATCAACAACACGACGCCCGCGCCGATGGCGACCATCAACACGTCCATGATGTGGTGGATGGGGCTGACCCAGATCGGATGCAATTCATATCCGAAGATGCGGACGTTCTCCTCGAAACCGAAAACGCTTCCATAGAGGAAACCGAACACGGTGGCGGAAAGCCCGCAAATGGCGATCAGCCCTCCCAGGCTGGAAAGACCGCTCAGGAACTTGATCTTCTTGTTCGCGATCAGATAACCAAGCACCGCCAGCACCAAGCCCTGACCGATATCCCCGAACATCGCCCCGAAGAGGAACGGGAACATGAACGCGATCAACAGGGTCGGGTCCAGTTCGCCGTAGCGAGGGCGGGCGTAGGTGTTGACCAGCATCTGGAACGGGCGCAGGAACTTCGAACTCTGCAATACGACAGGCACGTTCGAGTTATGTCCGCGGCGATGGGTGGGCAGGGTTTCGATCAGGATCTCCTTCGAGGCGGATTTGAGCCGCGGGATCAACGTCTCCAGGTCGTCCGTAGGCACCCAGCCTGTGATCACGTAGGTGTAACGGAGTTGCCCAAACCGCACAATCGCCTCGGACAAGACCCGGCTTGCGTGCGCCTCCCAAAACAACGACTTCAACCGATCCTTTCTCTCCTCACCGAGCCGGGCGAGGGTCTTCTGCAATTCCACGATGCTGCGGTTCGTCGTCTCGATCTCCGCGCGGACGGTTTCGATGATCTTCGAAGGCGTGCCTTGATATTCTTCCGGGAGAGTCAGGGGATTCAGGTAGGCGCTCTTCGCCGCGCGCTCCAAAACGTCAGCGTTGGACTGAGTCCCCGCAAGCCAGACGACAGGTTTCCCTGGGTCCGAACGCAGGGTCAGGAAAACGTTGGGGACGCGGGCGAGGCTGGTCTGCAGGCGGTCAATGTTCGCCGTGGGAATTTGACCGAGCATCGAAAAGAGATAACGGGATTTTCGCAGGGCGCTGACATCCAGGTCAATGTCGGCGACGGGTTCCAGTTGGTGCAGGGTGTTTTCGAGTTGTTCGAGGCGCTTCTTTTCGCCGGCAAGTTGATCGGTGGATTGTTTGACTTCCTCCTCGATCTGATCCACGAGCGGGCGAAGGGTTTCCAGGTCAGCCATCTCGTCGGATTCCTTGAGCGAGGGTTGTCCCTCGTCAATTCCCAACGTCTGCATGATGATTTGTATCCTGCGTTCGAGGGCGGAATACGCGGCGGCTTTATCCTGCCAGGTGTTTGCGCCCCCCTCCGCTGCCGCGCCGGGATAACTGCTGTCAACCTGATGAAAAACGCCGTAGCGGCTCAATATCCTTGTCACCGCCAAAAGGTCCCTGGCGGGAACGATCAATTCGATCTCTGACATCGCTTTTGGGAAGAACATGTCATCTCCAGTCTCTGTGCAGGTTGGAATTTTCTTGCGTTTCTTCGGAGCGGCGCAGATGAATTTTTATGTCCGCGTCAGAGCCGCCTTCAACAGGTATGGACGATACATCTCCGCCGGCATTTGGGACGATTTGGCTTCGATCAAGACCGTCAGATCCTGGATCTCCAGATCGCTCAAAATGAGGAACGCCAGCGGGATGCCGATGTGGAACGGGTTCCCGACAAAAGCCGCCATGCTCTTTTTCATCACGTGGCGTTTCAACTGCAATTCCAGTTGAGGCAAGCCGCTTCGAGGTTCTTCGAGCAGCGCACTGACGTCGGGAATGTGCGGATAGATCCGCTGGACGATCGTGGAGATATCCGCGCCTGCGGCGATGGCGCGAACGTCCTCGTCGCGCACCTGGTAGCCGAACGGCAGTGTGTAGTTGATGAGTTCCTCTTCGGAGAGGCGGTGATAGACCCGGTAACGGATCGCCCACATCAGGTTGTTCATGTCAATCATTGTCCCCACCACGCGCAGCGCCTGTTCCCTGTCCTGCCCCGGCAATCGCCCCGCCAGTCGCCACAATTGACGCCAGTAGTTCAAGTCCAGCGCCACTTCCAGCGGGAAGAGGTTTTGCTCCACGCTGTAACGCTTCATGGCGAAGGAAAGCGTCTCCTCGTAGACGGTGCCGCGCAGGAGTTCGACCGCCGCGCTCACGCTTCCCGATTCGACCATCGCCTGCGCCGGCAGGACGGTCATCGAACCGAACGGGAAAAGGACGTCCTTCACCCGCTCCCAGTTCGGGTCTGTGACGATCCCGCGCAGGATGGCTTTGAGGTTGTCCACTTCGAAATAACGGTAGAGATGGGTCAATAACGGGCGTGTATGTTCGGGCGCCATGTGGATGACGCTGTAGTAGGAATCGGCAAGCCGCTTCTTTAATTGTGAAATCACCCGCCTGGGAATCAATTCCTTATCTTTCAAGCCTTCGAGGTAGGGACCGTAGGCTGTGTTCTTGAGTTGTCCAATGAGGGAGGGGAAATCTGGGGCGTCGCTCAGTCTCGCAAAATCCTGCGGGCTGAGCGCGGACGAGTACATGGCGCGGACACGGGCGCTGATCGCCGCATAACCGGAGGCACCGCTCTTGGGCATAACGATTACCCGGCGCCGATTACGCGATCCAGGATGTAGTTGACTGCGCGATCGAAGTTGCTCATGGCAAGCGCTTCGATCTGGCTGTTCTTTTCCTTCGCCTGAGTCAGGATGCGGGCGGTCTCCTCCTCTGCCTGCGCGCTTGCGATCAACTGGCGAGCCTCCTCCTGCGCCGCGAGCCGCGCCTTCTCGACGATCGTTTGCGCCTCCTGCTCCGCCACTATGGGTAGTTGTTGAGCCTCCCGCACCGCCGCTTCGTGAATTTCCTGCGCCTGTTTCTCTATCTCAAGTACCTGCCTGATCCGATTCTCGTTCATGACGATTCACCTCATTGGAGTACCTGCGCTTAATTAGGCGCTATTGTAAAGTAAAAATACTCGATAATCAAGGTCTGAATCATTTGAATATCAACAACGACGATTCCGGTGGGGGACGACGGGATGAGAAGCCCCACAAAGTCTTCACATTTTCACGACTGTATCTTTACATTCGTTCAATATACTTCGCCCCGATCATCAATTCTCATTCCATGCGAAAGGCAACGGCAATGTCACACACCAAATCCATCTCCGCCCGGTCGGGAAAAAGAACATGGGCGATTCTGTCCATTCTCATCGTCGCGCTCGCGGGCGGTTACGCGTTCTATACCTACCAATATCTGCCCTCCCAGACAACCACAACCGAAACCCCGCTGCAAACCGCCAAAGTCCGCACGGGCGATCTCGTGATCACCGCCAGCGGCGCGGGAACAGTCATCCCCGCCGCGCAGGTGGATCTGGGCTTCCGTTCCGGCGGCGCGTTGAGCGAATTGAACGTATCCATTGGCGACGCGGTCACAGTAGATCAGGTGTTGGCGCGGCTGGAGGCGAACCTTCAAGCCGAAGCCGATTTCCAGGCGTTGTTCGATGAAGAAAGCGCGGCGCAGGCTGAACTTGTCCTTGCCAATGCGCACACAGCCTTGTACAACGCCGAAAACGCCATGATCTATTTCATCGGTTCGGATGCCTGGTATTGGGAGGAGCAGATGGAAAAGGAAGGCGCGACAGAAGCGGAGGTCGAAGCGGCGCGCGCCAAACGCGATTATTTCCTCAGCCTGATTTATATCGGCGATGCCGATCTTGCCCTCGCCCGCGCCAACCTCGAATCGGCGCGCGTCGCCTTGCAGGACGCGCAAACTGCGCTCGAAATCGTCCAGGCGGGACCCGAAGCCTTGACCCAACCCCTCGTCGCGATCGGACCGCAAACGGCAAAACTTGAACAAGCCCGCCTCGCGATGGAATCCACGCGCCTGACCGCGCCCTTCGACGGCACAGTCACCAGCCTGAACGCGGTGGCAGGACAGACCGTCGGCACGTCTCCCATTTTGAGCATTGCCACCACGCAGGATCTATTGGTGCGTTTCTATCTCGATGAAACCGACGTGGACAAAGTCGCAGTGGGCAACCGCGTCACGTTCACCTTTGACGCCTATCCCGACCAGCCGATGGAGGGCGAAGTCGTCGGCGTGGAGCCTGCCCTGAAAACAGTGGACGGCACGCCGGTGGTCGTCGTCTGGGCGAAACTGCCCCTCGAAACGGAGGCAATCATTTTGTCGGGAATGACCGTGGATGTCGAAGTCATCGCGGGAGAGGCGCGCGGCGCGCTCCTCGTCCCGATCCAGGCGCTGCGCGAGTTGTCTCCCGGTTCGTACGCGGTCTTTGTCGTGGGTGAAGACGGTCAATTGAAACTTACGCCTGTCGAAGTGGGCTTGCGCGATTTTGCCAGCGCCGAAATCCTGAGCGGACTGAGCGCGGGCGATGTAGTCAGCACGGGGACGGTGGAAACGAAGTAACGCAAAATTTATTTTGCGCTGTAGGACAAAATTCATTTTGTCCTTTGCGGAGACGGAGCAAGACCAAATTTATTTTGTCGCGCTTTGTCCTGCACAGAGACAAAATAAATTTTGTCCCACTGGAGATATTCCAATGAACAACCAACTCATTGAAGTTCAAGGCTTGACCAAAACCTACGGCGAAGACGACGCGGCGGTACACGCGCTGGCGGGCGTGGACGCGGTCATCGAGCGCGGCGAGTTCGTCGCCGTGATGGGACCCTCGGGGTCGGGCAAGTCCACGCTGATGAACATCCTCGGCTGTCTCGACCAGCCCACCTCGGGCGCGTATTGGCTCGACGGCAGCGACGTGAGCGGGCTGAGCAAAAACGAACTCGCCGCCGTCCGCAATCGCAAGATCGGCTTCATTTTTCAGTCGTTCAATTTATTGCCGCGCTTGAGCGCGCTCTCGAACGTGAGCCTGCCCGTGATGTACAACGACGACGACATCAGCGACGACGAACAACGCGCACGCGCGGTTGCCGCGCTCGAATCGGTCGGACTCGGCGACCGCCTGCATCATCGTCCCAATCAACTCTCCGGCGGACAGCAACAGCGCGTCGCCATTGCCCGCGCCCTGATCAACAACCCGCCGCTGATTCTCGCGGACGAACCGACGGGCAATCTCGATTCACATTCCAGCGAAGACATCATGGGACTCCTGCACGAACTCCACCAGAAAGGCGCGACCATCGTGATGGTAACGCACGAACCCGACATTGCCGCGCACGCCGGGCGGATCATCTGCGTGCGCGACGGCAAGGTCATCTCGGACGGACGCGACGGGCATAGTCCCTGTTTGGATCGCAAAGTATTGGCTGGGGATGCCCCTCATCCCCAGCCCTTCTCCCAAAGGGAGAAGGGAGCTCCCCCTCTCCTTTCGGGAGAGGGGATAGGGGTGAGGGACGATGGCAGGCAACAATGAAACTCAACAAAATTTTCCGCACAGCCTGGGAAGGGCTGATGCTCAACAAAGTCCGTTCGTTCCTTACGACGCTCGGCGTCATCATCGGCGTGGCTTCGGTCATCGTCATGCTGGCGGTCAGTGCGGGCACGGAAGCCTCCATCGCCGAGCAGATCAACGCCCTGGGCGCGAACCTGATCATTGTCTCGCCCATGCGCGGCGTCCCCGGCGCGGCGCGCACCCTGCTCATTGACGACGCCTACGCCATCGGCGAGCAGGTGGTCGGCATCGAAGGCATCTCCGCCGAGCAAGCCCCGCCGCCGGTCAACGTGCGCGCCGGCGGCACGACGCTCGAATCCATCGCCATCATCGGCACAACAGCCGACTTCCCCGACGTGCGCGATTACGCCGTCGCCGAAGGCCGCTATTTCGACGCGGGCGAAGACGAACGCAAAGCCAAAGTCGCAGTCCTCGGCGCGGGCATCGCCAAGGATCTGTTCGGCGACGAAAGCGCCATCGGGCAGACGGTCACCGTCGGGACGACGAAACTCACCGTCATCGGCGTGATGGAAGCGAAGGGCGTCGTCTCCGACGTGGATTACGACGGGCGCGTCTACATGCCGATCAACCTGGTCTTCCAAAAATTCATGACCGCCACCCCGATGGGCGCGGACCGCGTCCGCACGATCTACGTCAAAGCCGAAAGCCCGGACAAAATCGAAAGCGTCATCACGCAGATCACAGCCCTGCTCGCCGAGCGTCACGACGTTGACCCCTCCGCGCCCGACTTCAGCGTGCAAACCCAGCAGGACATCATCTCGACTCAGGAAGCCACCACCGCCGCCTTCCGCGACCTGCTCGCATGGGTGGCTGGCATCTCGCTCATTGTGGGCGGCATCGGCATCATGAACATCATGCTCGTTTCCGTCACCGAACGCACACGCGAGATCGGGCTGCGCCAGGCGCTCGGCGCGCGTCCTGCCGATGTGCTGACCCAGTTCCTACTCGAAGCGGTCATCCTCAGCCTGGCGGGCGGCATTATCGGCATCCTCGCGGGCGTGGGCGGCTCATACCTCTTCGGTGAGCTCGGAACCATGCGCACCGAAATCGTTCCGCTCTCCATCCCGCTGGCGTTCGGCGCGGCGGCAATCGTCGGCATCTTCTTCGGATACTACCCCGCCACCCGCGCCGCCAAACTCAACCCGATCGACGCGCTGCGACACGAATGACGCGACCATTGACCTTCGACCTTCGACTTTTGACCCGAAAGGACTCCACCATGAAAAAACTCATCATCCCCGCTTTGACTCTCCTCCTCGCCCTCTTCCTCGCCTCCTGCTCAGGGACGGCTGATTCTGCCTCGACGGGCGATTCCTACCTCAGTCCGAATCTGCCGACCGCCTACGAAGGCGCGCTGCCCGTCCGTAACCAACTCGCGCTCGGCACGCTCGAACTGAACCAGACCGCGCTCGCCGTCACCCCCGAGCAGGCGCAGACTTTGATTCCGCTCTGGCAGGCATTGCGCGGCACACAGCAAAGCGGCGGCGAAGCCTCCGCCGAAGTCAACGCGCTGTTGACTCAAATCGAATCCACGCTGACGTCCGAACAACTCAAAGCCATCGCCGACATGCAGCTCACATTCGAAGACATGCAAACCTGGGCGTCGCTCAACGGTATCCAAACTAGCACGGGCGGCGGACAGCCCGGTCAGGGACAGGGCATGTCGCCCGAAGCGCGCGCCACTAAACAAGCCGAGATGGGCATTACCTCCAGCGGCGGCGGAAGCGGAAGCAAACTCTCCTCCGCGCTGATGGACGCGGTCATCGCTTCGTTGGAGGCAATCGCGCCGTAAAATTTCCCTCACCCCAACCCCTCTCCCAATGGGAGAGGGGCAAGGAGTGAGGGTGGATACCCACCCATGAAAAAAAGCCTCTTCATCCTCCCCATTCTCATCCTCTTCGCCGCGTTTGTCGTCCAGGCTTGCGCTCCCGCCGAAGAGATCCCATCAGACGACACCTCCGCGCCTGCCGCGCCTCTCGTTGCAGATGTCCAGCCCACCGCCACATCCGTCGCGGCGGTCTACCTCAACTCCGACTTTCCTGACGCCGCCAGCATCCGTAACCAACTTGCATTCGGCACGCTGAAACTGGAAGGCACGCCCAACGCCGTCAACCCCGAACAGGCGAAGGCGCTGCTTCCACTCTGGCAGGCGCTTCTCAACCTGACCGGCGACAACACCGTCGCGGAAGCCGAGATCAACGCGCTCCAAAACCAGATCAGCGAAACCATGAGCGCCGAACAAATGCAAGCCATCGCCTCCATGCAGATCACCAACACCGCCCTCAACGCGTTCTACGCCGAACACGGTATCGTCATGCCCACCCCCATCCCTGGCGTGACCAAAGTCCCAAACAGTCAACTCTCGCAGGCGGAAAGGGAAGCCGCCCGCGCCACCGCGCAAGCCCTCGGCACCCCCGTCGGCGCAGGCGCTGGAGGCGCGACAGGTCAGGCTTCGAGAACGTTGCTGTTCGAGAAGGTGATCGAATACCTGATGGAAGTCGGCGGCTCTTAAGCGGCGGCAAGAAAAGCGCCCGTTGCCAATCGAAATTGGTATACTGCAACAAGAGGATTGACATGACAAAAACCATCATGGTCGTGGACGATGAAAAAAGGCTGGTCTCGCTGGTCGAGAGTTACCTCACGCAGGAAGGCTATCGCGTGGTAACCGCCTACAACGGCAGGGAGGCTTTGACCCTCGCGCAAAGGGAGAAACCCGACCTGATCGTCCTCGACGTGATGATGCCCGAAATGGACGGATACGAATTCATGCGCCGTCACCGCACGGAACACAACACCCCCATCATCCTGTTGACCGCGCGCGTGGACGATGAAGAAAAAGTGATCGGGCTGGAGGTCGGCGCGGACGACTACATGACCAAGCCCTTCCGCCCGCGCGAACTCGTCGCTCGCGTGCGCGCCGTTTTGCGCCGCGCCGGGGAGAAGGAACCCTCCGCAAAGGTGCTGAAAGCCGCAGACATCGTACTGGATCGCGACACGCGCATGGTCAGGGTCGGGGACAACTTTGTGGACCTCACCCCCTCCGAATTCGACATCCTGACCGCGCTCATGTCCTCGCCGGGACGCGTCTATTCGCGGCTCGACCTGCTCGACATCATCCAGGGCGTGCGTTACGAAGGCTACGAGCGCACGATTGACACGCACATCAAGAACCTGCGCGGCAAGATCGAAAAGAACCCGCGGGCGCCGAAATACATCGAAACCGTGTACGGCGTCGGCTATCGTTTCAAACGGGAGTGACCCTCATGCGCTCCATCTCCACCAAACTCATCCTTGCCTTCCTGGGCATCGGCGTCGTCAGCGTCGCGGTCATCTTCATCACCGCGCGCTGGAACACGCGGCAGGAATTCATCAGGTTCCTCACCGACCAGAACCAAAGCGCCCTGGTCGCCAGCCTTTCGGAGTATTACGCGCGGAACGGTTCCTGGGAAGGGGTGGACGCCGTTTTTCTTCAAAGCGGCGACCATACGCCCGGCATGGGGATGGGTCCCGGCGGGCCTGGGGGACGCATGACGCCGTTCATCCTGGCGGACGCGGACGGCAGGGTCGTCACGCCGGGCGGAAGATACAAGAGCGGTGAACAACTCTCCGGGGACGAACTCTCGCTGGGCATCCCCATTTCTGAAAACGGAAAAGTGATCGGCATCCTCCTCCAGGTCAACGTTCCGTTCCAGGGCAACCCGCGCGAGCTCGAATTCATCGAACGCACCAACCTCATCCTGCTCTACGGCGCGCTTATCGGCGCGGTCATTGCGCTTCTGCTGGGAATCGTTTTCTCGCGCACCATCACACGGCCCATCCGCGAACTCACGAAAGCCACGCATGCCGTTTCCGAAGGCGACCTGTCGCAGCAGGTCCCGGTCCGCACGAACGACGAACTGGGCGAACTTGCCCAAGCCTTCAACAAAATGAGCGCGCAACTTTCGCGTTCGATCAACGCCCGCAAACAAATGACCGCCGACATCGCGCACGAACTCCGCACACCGCTCAGCCTCATCCTCGGTCACGCGGAGGCGGTGCACGACGGTGTACTTCCTCCCACAAGGGAAAACTTCGAGATCATCCGCGAAGAGGCGGCGCGTCTCGAACATCTCGTGGACGATCTCCGCACGCTTTCGCTGGCGGACGCGGGGGAACTATCCATCGTCCCGCAGGCGATTGATCCGGGACAACTTCTTCGGGAGGTCGCCTCGCTCTATCAATTTCAAACGCAAAGGAAAAACATCTCCCTCGAACTGGATATCCCTCCGCTTCTTCCCACGCTGGAGGTTGATCCCGGACGAATGACCCAGGTGTTGACCAACATCCTGGACAATGCCACGCGTCACACGCCCGAAGGCGGACGCATTGTTCTCTCCGCGAAACAAACCGGGGAGCAAGTCGAACTCGCGGTGCAGGATAGCGGCCCCGGACTGCCTCCCGACGAACTCGAACGCGTCTTCGAGCGTTTCCACCGCGCGGACGCCTCCCGTCAGCGCGGAGATGGCGGCTCGGGGTTGGGGCTGGCTATAGCGAAGTCCATAGTCCAGGCGCACAATGGGCAGTTATCGGCGGAGTCCGAACCGGGGAAGGGATTGAGGGTCGTCGTCTCGCTGCCGCGAAAATTCCCATAAAATCCACACAATTTTCCCACGCGGCGTTTACTTCGGAATGATAAAGTTCGCGTCGTAGAAAGGAGTACCTTTATGAAAAAAGTTCTTCTCACTCTGCTCGCGGCGATCGTCGTTCTCGGCGCGCTGGCTGGCGCTGGTTACGCCGGATATCGCATCGGATTCGCGCAGGGCGCGATCTCCTCCGGTAACGCTCCCTTCATTGGACGTTCCGAACGGATGTCTCCGGGGTACATGCCCATGATGCCCAACTTCGACAGGGACTTCGGTCTCCGCGTCCAACCCTATCGAACCCCCACGATGGGATGGGACGTCTTCGGTTTTGGTTGGTTCACCCTGATCCGCCTCCTGTGGAACGTCGCGGTCGTCGCGCTGATCGCATGGGTCGTTTACTGGCTGTTCGCGAGAAGCGGCTGGCGCATCACGCGGCAGGCGGACAAGGATCAAATGCCGCAATCTCCCGGAGGGACGGGTAATTAACCTTCACGATCCCTCGTCCAGTTGAAAACAATCGCAGGACCCTGGTTTTCCAGGGTCTTGCCATAAAAAGGAGAGAGTGTATGGAATTTCTCAACCGCCTGTACGTTGCGCTCACGGAACTGCACCCCACGCACCCGATGATCGTACATTTCCCCATCGGGCTGACGGGCGCGGCGTTTGTCTTCATCCTGCTGGCTTATTGGAGAAACAGCCTCGCGCTGGAGCAAGCCGCCTATTTCAACATCGTGTTTGCTGCGTTCGCAACGGCGGCGGCGGGTGTCACCGGCTACATGGACAACCTCAATAATTATGAGGGCGAGGCTCCCAACGCAACCGCCAAGATCATCCTGGCGTTCGCCCTTCTCCTCCTCACGAGCGGCGTCAGCCTCGTTCGCAGCCGCAATCTCGAACTGTTTCAAAAGGGGAATCACATCTTATACGTTGGCGCGTACGGTTTGAGTTTTTTCGTTGCGCTCGTCCTGGCTTTCCTGGGCGGCGTCATCTTATATGGTTTCTAGGAGCATAACTGCATGAAGGAAAAATTCATTGTTCTCATTCTGATGGCGGGAATCCTCTCCGCATGTGGGGCGCAAGCGACGGAGATGCCCGCTTCGTCCCCAACCGAGGAGGCTGTCCCTGCGACCCAGGCTCCCGCCAACTCCCCAGCCTCCACCGATACCGCGCTTCCTCTCGAAGAGCCGGCAGCCGCGTCCGCCGCCGTCAGTTTCGCCAACGACATCCTGCCCATCATTCAAAGCCGATGCGTGAACTGTCACGGCGGCGAACGGATCGAGGAGGGCTTGGTCTTGAAATCCTACGAGGAGATCATGGCTGGCTCGGATAACGGTCCCGTGATCGTGCCGGGCGACGCCGCCAACAGCCTGCTGGTCGAACTGGTGGAAAACAGGAAAATGCCCAAACGCGGTCCCAAACTGACTCCCCCTCAGGTCCAAATCCTTGTGGATTGGGTGAACCAGGGCGCGTTGAAAAATTAATTGATGTTACGCACCGTCCCGAAGGTTTGGGCGCAGTACGAGTAAACTGCAATATAAAAAGCATGTCAACCTGCGCGGCTGACATGCTTTTAATTCTGGTATAATCCCGTCGCTTTTCTTGGAGAGGTCGCGTAGCCCGGTTTAGCGCGCACGCCTGGAGAGCGTGTTTGCCGAAAGGCAACGCGGGTTCAAATCCCGCCCTCTCCGCTGAAAAAGGGACTGGCTTACGAGCCAGTCCCTTTGATTCTTACGGCGACGGTGTCGTGGTCGCGCCGGCTGTTTCTTCGGTCGGTAGGATCCGGCCGGCGAAGATCACGGGTCCTTTATCCGGCACGTCGGCGGTGCGCCCCAGCGGCATGATGGGACGACCGATCAGCGATTCGCCGTTCGGCGCGTAGACCATCTGGTATAGCAGGGAATCCTCCCAGACGCCGCCTCCCAGGATGTCCCTGCCTTGCGGTTCGCCGTTGGCGCGTCCTGACCCGGCGAGGATCCCGGCGTAACTGCTCAGATCCATGTTTTGCAGAGCCTTTGCCAGGTCGGAGGAGTGACAGGAGGAACAAGATAGCGAGCCGGGATACCAAAGATTGGACTCGGTAAACAGCGGCAGGACGTCCCTCGCGAAGACCGCTTCGCAAGACTGCCCATTGACGTCTGTGAACGTGAATTCGTCGGTCTCCGGCACGCCCGCCGTCACCCACGCGCCCAGCAGGTCCACCGCGGCGATCTGGCACTTGTTGAATGCGGCGGCGTCCCCGCCCAGGCTTTGAACGGGCAAAGTGGCGGGAATGAGGGTGGGGATCGGCGTGCGGTCAATCAGCGGCGCGCCCTTGTTGCAGGTGAACGAAAACCCGCAGGACGAGATGTATACGATACTGAACCATAGTCCCAGCGTGAGAATGAACCCGATCAGGGTTCCATAGATCATTTTTCGGACATCATTCATGGATGGCTCCTCCCCTATGGCGCTGCCTTGAGCGTGCGGATGAAGTTGACGACGTCCCAGCGTTCACGGACGGTCAAGTTTTCGTTGAGGGCGGGCATGCGGTCGGTCACGCCGTTGGTGATGGTCAGAAACAATGCCCCGTCGCTTTTATCCTGCACGACAGGGAGCGTGAGGTTGGCGGGTTTGAAATTCACCAGGAAGGGCGCGATCTGCCCGTTGCCTTCGCCGGTCGTTCCGTGACACATCTGGCAATGGATGGCGTAGAGTTGCGCGCCGCGCGCGACGGACGTTTCATCCGCCTCGACGGGGTTTTCGGGCGCGCCCAGGTTCGGGATGGAAACAGGTCCTTCGACCGGGATCGAGCGCTCGGGAGGAGGAAGCGGGTTTTCCATCGGACGGAAGGAGGGCTGTATCTCCATAAAGGAGGGCCATTCGACCTTGATGACGTCGTAGGTGAACAGCATCGTGACGGCAAGCAATACAACCAGCGCGCCCAGCACGACGAACAGTTGTTTGAAAAGCCTCATAGGTGCTGCGCCTCCGTTAGTTGCACGGACTCGGCGCCCATTTTTTTCAGCATGTCCGTGACCTTCTTTTCATCGGGCGGCGGACATTCGATCAGGATGGCGATCTTGCCGTCGCTGACCTCGGGGATGTATTTCATCGGGCGGTAGGACGGGAAGTAACTATCCAGGAAAACTCCGAGAAAGGTGGAGAGCAACATGCCGAGCATGGTCATCTCGAAGATCACGATGACCGCCGGGGGAACCGGGGCGAAGGGTTGTCCGCCCACCAGGATGGTGTACATGTCGGGCGTAATGAACGACAGGAACACGCCCAGGAGGAAACCGGCGATGGCTCCGCCCAACGCCAGGCGCGGGACGTTCGTCCACTGGCTGGGACGGCCCAGCATGGCTTCTGTGACGGGGATGCCGGAGATGACGTTCATGCAGTCGTCATGCACGCCCAGCAGGCGCAATTGCTCGATGGCATCCGCGGCGGGATCAATATCCGCAAAGACCGCCAGGATGGATTTTTCTTCAGTAGTCATATCTCGACTCCTATTCCAATTCGCTGACCGTGACGACCGTTTCGCGTCCGAACTTCTTGAGTTCGTGCGCCATCTGGCCCTCCTGCACCTCCCAGACCGGGATGAGCGGGATCAATTTGGACGCCGCCATGTACAGCAGAATGAAGAAGGCAAGCGTGCCGATGCCCAGCCAGACCTCGATGCCCGGCTCGTACAGCCGCCAGGTGAACGGCATGCGGTTGATGGTCAATGAGATCGGGATGATGATGTAGCGCTCGAACCACATGCCGATGTTGATCAATAGCCCGACGATGAAGAGAAGCCAGGGCGTGGAGCGCCATTTGCGATTCCAGAGGACAGCCCAGGGGATCACCACGTTGAAGAGCAGCATGGCGAACCACATCCATCCCATGGGACCCGCCTCGTGCCAGTGGAGCAACTGCTTGGTCCATTTGTCGCCGCCGTACCACTGGACGAGGTAATCGTTGAAGAAGAAGTACCCCCAGCTCATGGAGATGATGAGCATGAGTTTGCCGATGGCTTCGAAGTGTTCCGGGCGGATGAAGTACTTCATGTTCTTCATCGTGCCGCGCACGACCGCCAGCACCATCACCACCGCGCCCATGCCCGAGTGCAGCGCGCCGATGACGAAGTACGGACCGAAGACCGTGGAACTCCAGCCGGGGCGGGTCGCCATGGCGAAGTCCCACGAAACGATGGTGTGAACGGAGAACATGACCGGGATGATCGCAAAGGCAAAGATGTTCATCGCGTTCCGCAGGTGGACCCATTCGCCCTCGGTGCCGCGGAACCCCAGCGCAAGGACCTTGTAGAACGTCTTGCGCCAGCCGTCGGAGCGGTCGCGCGCCATCGCCAGGTCCGGGATCAACGGCAGGAAGAGGTACATGGTGGAACCAAGCAGATAGGTGGTGATCGCCAGCAGGTCCCAGGAAAGAGGCGAATGGAAGTTGGGCCACAGATCGCGCTGGTTCGGTATCGGCATCAGCCAGTACGAAAGCCAGACGCGTCCCATGTGCATGAAGATGCTGAAACCAGCCTGGACGAGACCGAAGGTGGTCATCAATTCCGCGGCGCGCGTGAACGGGCGGCGGTATTCCGCCTTGAACACGCGCAGGATGGCGGAGATGAACGTTCCGGCGTGGCTGATGCCGATCCAGAACACGGTGTTGACGAGGAAGATGCCCCAATACACCGGGCGGTTGACCCCGGCGACGCCCAGCCCTTCCAGGATCATCACGCCCCATTTATAGAACAAGGCGTAAGCCACCAGCGCCGCAAGCAGCCCGAACACGAGCCAAAACTTCCACGAGGTGGTGTGCATCGCATCCATCACCATCTCGTTCATCTTGCCGCGCGGCATCGGGTCGAGCATCAGGTGTTTTTCGCGGAAATGCTCCTCGTGCGAGGCGTTTTCGTGAGCGGTCCCGTTTTGGTTTTTGTGGTCAGCCATTGTCATCCTCCCTTGAGATAGGTCACACGCGGAAGCGTGCCCAGTTCTTCGAGATGGTGAACGCCGCGGGAACTGTGAGCCAGTTGCGAGACCAAAGTTTCAGGATGGTCAATGCGCCCGAAGGTGATCGCGTTCGCGGGGCAGGCTTGCGCGCAGGCGGTCGTGAATTCGCCGTCTTCCACCTCGCGTCCCTCGGATTTCGCCAGGTCCTGCGCTTTGTGGATGCGCTGGATGCAGAAGGTGCATTTCTCCATCACGCCGCGCCGTCGGACGGTCACGTCCGGGTTGAACTGGTTGGCAAGGATTGTGATCTCCGGGCGCAGGCGGCTATCCTGGTAATCGCGCCAGTTGAAGGAGCGCACCTGGTACGGACAGTTGTTCGCGCAGTAACGCGTGCCAACGCAACGGTTGTAGACTTGCAGGTTCAACTTTTCAGACTGGCTATGCACCGTGGCAAACGCGGGGCAGACCGGCTCGCAGGGAGCGTGTCCGCATTGCTGGCAGAGCATGGGCTGGTAATCGGTCATCCTGATCTCGGGATATTCGCCTTCCCAGAACCGCTCCGTGCGGATCCAGTGCATCGAACGACCGTAAGCCGCGTCCTCCTCGCCGACATAAGGTACGTTGTTCTCCATCGCGCACGCGGCGACGCATGCCTGACAGCCCGTGCAAAGATCCGTGTCAACGACCATGCCCCACTTGCCGGACTCCTCCTCAGCCAATTTATATTCGGGAATTTTCAATTCAGTCGTCATAATCAATGCTCCTCGCCCATGCCCTCGCCGTACACGCCGATCCGGCTCTCGAGGCGGGACAAAACCTGTTTTTTACCGGTCCTGCGGATTTCGACCTTCATCCCCGCAAAAGCGAGATCGCCCGCTTCATTGAAACGCATGCCCAGGACATCTGCGGGATTCGCGCCGCGCCGCGCGGCAAACCGACCATACGCGGTGTGACCCTGCCCGAACGGCATGGCGATCACATCCGGACGAATGGCTGGGTACAAATAAACGGGCGCTTCCACGCTCCCAGCCTCGCTCACGATCTCCACAACGTCGTCGTCGGCAATGCCCATCACCTGCGCGGTCTGGGGATTCATCTCGATCCACGTGTTCCACATGACCGTCGTAGTCGGGTCGGGAAGTTCCTGCAACCAGGGTTTGTTCGCGCCCGCTTCAGCCAAAGTCGGCGAGACGAACGGGATGAAGAAGAATTCTCCGCTCCCCGCGAACTCGGCGACGCCCGGGTTCACTGTTCCCGCCAGCGCGTTGGAGGCGGACGGGGACGACAACGCCGGTGCGGTCAGCCACCAGCCGCCATGCTGTTGGAAGTAGGCGGTAAATGTGTTGATCTCGGGCGCAAAGAAGGAACCATCCGGTTCGCCGACGAGCGCCGCCAGTCTGCCTTGCAGGAATGCGACCTCATCCGCAAAGGGCAGGGATTCGGCAAATTGTCCACCCGCCAGTTGCGCGGCGGCAATCAGCGCGTCCGCAGTGGCGCGGGTATTGAAATACGGAGAGACGACCGGCTGCGCGCCTGAAAGGACGGGCTGCGACGAACCGGCGACAACACGTTGATAGCCCCAGGATTCGAGACCGTGATGATCGGGGAAGATGTAATCGGACGCCAGCGCGGTCTCATCGGGGAACGTGGCGAACGAGATCACCTGCGGCACGGAAGCCAGCGCCTCCGCAAAACCCAGGGAGGCGGGCAGCTCGAAAACCGGGTTGACGCCATGCACGAACAGAACTTCGATCGTACCGTCCTTCATCTTCGCGATGAAATCCGTCATTTCCCGCGCGCTGGCGGGACGATGATAGGCGCCCTGGTTCGGCGAGAGCGGAGAGAGGAACACGCCGCCGGTGATTCCGAAATTGCCGAACAGGGCATTCATCGCCAAAATGGATTCGGCTGTCGCAAGTCCGTTGGATTGACCCAGCGCCGCGCCGCCGGGAATGGCAAGCGGGGCTTGGGAGCCCACGACCAATTGGGCGACGTGTTCGAGCGTCTCCAACTTGAGCCCGGCCGTGGAGGCGACCTCCAACGGGTCAACGGAGGAGAACGAGGCGGGGACCGCTCCGCCTTTTAGTTCAGCGACGAGCCTGCCGATGGCAAGCGCGACCAAGCCCTCGGTCCCGGGGCGAATCGGGATCCATTCGTCCGCTTTGGAGGCGGTTTGCGACATCCGCGCCTCGAATTGGATGAAGTACCCGCGTCGCTTGGGGTTGCCGCGTCGCATCTTCGAGAAATCGCGGGTGAAGGCGACGGGCGAAAGCCAGGTCTCGAGGAAGTTCGCGCCGAACGAAAGGACCATATCCGCATTTGCGAGATCGAAGAACGGCATGGCGGACCTGCCGAGCATGGTCTCCGCCGCCCTGCCCAGGGTGGCGCGCGCCTCGAACATGCCCAGCGCGCCGAAACGGAGCGGGGCGGGCGCGCCGATCGCTTTGGCGAGATCGGACGCAAGGTCGAAGAGGTGATCCGGCGCCATCCCCATCAGGAAGGCGATGCCGGCCGGATCGGTGTTCTTCAACGCGTCGGAAATGATCTGTATCGCGGCGTCCCACTCCAGCGCATCCCCGGAAAGAGCGGCGCCGCGATTCTGCCTGGTGGGATTTTCGACGCGATCGGGGTTGTACAAGCCCTGCAAGGTCGCCTGCCCGCGCGCGCAGGTCTTGCCGAGGTTGACAGGGTTGTTCGCGTTGCCTTCCACTTTGATGGCGCGTCCCTGCATGGTGCGGACGACGAGTCCGCAGCCCGCCGCGCATTCGCGGCAGGTTGTGGCGTAATAGGTGCTCAAGCCATTGTAGGTGTACTCGGGCATCTTCTGGTACGGTTCGCGTTCCACGTAACGCGAAGCGGGACCGCAACCGGTCAATACCGCTGTGGTCGCCGCGCCTGCAGTGGCTAACTTGAGAAAATCACGCCGGGATATTTGTTTGCTCATGATCTATTCCTTTTCACCCGGTTAATAATGACAGGTTCCGCAGTCGGTGAGTTTGATGAACTTTTCCTCGTCGTCACCGGCTCTTTCCTTGTGACAACTCAAACACCAGTTCATGTTCATCACCTGAGGATTTTCGGCGATCTCCACCTGGCTCATGTCGCCGTGACAGTTCTCGCAGTTCAAGCCCGCCGCAATGTGGGGACGATGGTTGAAATGCACGAAGTCCGGCACTTTCGCAACGGGCACCCAGACGAAATTCGCGCCGCTCGCCATCGCATCGCGCATGGGCTTCAATTTGTCGCTCGTCTGCGTCTTTGCGATCTGCTGATGACAGCCCCAACACTTATTGATCGTCGGCAGGCCCGAGGAAGGTCCGCGCGCGGCGCCGGGATGGCAATACAGACATTGGACGCCCAATCCCACGTGAAGGTTGTGCGGGAATTGGATGGGCTGCGGTTTGAGCGATTGTTGCGACCGATAGATGCCGAAGGCGGCAAGGCTGAATACGGACAACGCCGCGATGACCACGGCAATCCACCCCATTGGGCTCATCACCCATTCGAATAATCTCTTGACCATGCAGTCTCCTGTTACAAGATTTGTTCCGCGAAGATCGCGCAAAATTATACTAAATCAAACCCGAAACATGAACTTTCCTTGCACAAAAAAATCGTCAAACCCGATCCAATCGTACGCACACCGGTAAAACACAAACAACAGACTCGTCCCAATCCTCAACGATGCGACCGGGACGAGTTTACATAAACTTCGATAAAGTCAGGCGTATGAAGGCTCAACTCATCTCCTCGCGTCACTGTTCCCCGCCAGCAACGGGGGCGATTATACTGCAAAAGCATATTGGGTACAACAGCCGGGCGCATGTTATACTTCAATCGCCCTATGAAAAGACCTCCCCGTTTCGTCGTCATCCTTGCGATCAGCCTGGGCATTGCCCTCTTCAGCGCGGCAGTGACCTACACCGTCAACTTATCGAACGAGAAACATTCGACCACCGCGTCCCTCATTCTTCAGACCACGCCCTCCCCACCGGTGGAGGAGGACCGCTCGGAAGTCGGTTCCACGGACGGCATCGTCGTTATGGGAGGCGTCATTGCTTTGATCATCCTGGTCCCGATCCTCATTCAGCGCAAATCGTGGACACAGGTGAAATAGGCTTCACGCCGCCTTCCAATGGCGCGCTTTCGCGATCCGTTCGCCCAACGGGGGATGTGAATAGAACAGGAAGATCACCCATTTTTCAGGATCCACTTCGCCGAGGTTTTGATTCGCCAGTCTCGTAAACGCGGACGCGAACGCTTCGCCCTTACCCGTAGCCTGCAACGCGTACTCGTCAGCCTTACTCTCCCTCCAGCGGGAGACCGCGTTCTCGAGCGGCATGGTCAACAATCCATACGCGCCGAGGAGGATCCCCAACGCAGGGAACGCGGCGACATCTGCCACACCATCGAAACCGAAATAACCAATCGCCCAGTTAAGTCCCAGCGAGGCAAGATACAAACCGAGGGTTGTCCCCGCCGCTCCCATTGTGATCAACAACGGAATGTCGCGGTGGACGTGATGTCCCAACTCGTGCGCGAGTACGGTTTCGATCTCATCGGGTGAAAACTCGTTGATGAGCGTATCGCCCAGCACGATGCGGCGCGTGTTGCCGACGCCGGTCAACGCGGCGTTGGCGGATTTGGTCCGTTTGGACATGTCGAACTTGAAGACGCCGCGCACCGCGGTGTTGGCTCGTTCGGCGAGCGCAAGCAGGCGGTCCGCCAGTTCCTTGTGTTCGTCTCCCAGCGGGACGAATTTATTGAACAAGGGCATGATGAGGATCGGCGCGAGGTTGGCGAGCAGAACGTTGAAGACGAACAGCCCGCCCGCCGCCCACAGCCACCACACGTCGCCGGTGACGCGCAGGGCGAGATAAAGCAATTCGAGCAGGATCAACCCGATGGGCGCGCCGACCGCCATTCCCTTGAGTTGGTCCACGATCCAGCCTTTGAGAGTCTGGTTGGATTGACCGAAACGGTGCGGCAGGACGAATCCGCTGTAATAACCGAGGGGAAGGTTGAGGAGGAGATATAGCCCGCCAAAAATGGCGACAAACGCGGGAACGAGAATCCAGGGGTTAGTGAACAGCAACCAGCGATCAGTGAGCCAGTCGCGCAGGGAAATCGCCCAGCCGAGAAACAGCCAGGCGAAGGCATAGACCGCGCTGAAGGCGGTATCCACCAGCCACAAGCGGCGGCGGATGCGGGCATATTGCCTGGCTTGTTTTTGTCGTTCGGGGTCGAGAGTGGTCATGCGAAGATTATAACGGCGTTATCTGGCACATGAGCGATACGGCGAGGGTCGAGAACTCCGGGAGGGATTCCGATTACGGAGCGTCCACCGCGCAACGAAAGCCAAGATTATGGCTCGTGTTATCCGGCGGCAGATTGTCGCGATCCGAGGAGCGTATGCCGACAGCCCTGCCCGTCAGGAAGGAGCCGCCTCGCCTGACAATGGTGTCGCCGGAGGCCGGACCGATCGGGTTGCGGAATTCCGACATCCCGTAATACTCAGGCGCGTACCGATCCGCGATCCATTCCCAGACGTTGCCCGCCATATCCAGAACGCCGTAGTAACTGGCTCCTTCGGGGTAACTCCCGACGGGCGTCGTGTCTCCAACGCACAACGAGTTGCCTTTGCCGTAAAAATTCGCATACGAACAATCAATCGTATTTCCCCACGGATATGACCGTTTGGTTTTCTGCTCATCGTCCCAACTCGCGGCTTTTTCCCACTCCGCCTCGGTGGGCAGACGACGACCCACCCACCGACAATATGCCTTGGCGTCTATCCACGAAACAAAGATCACCGGATAGTCGTCGAAGTCGGGGTTTCCATAATAGAAACTGTCGTTTGCCGCGTTCTGCGTAATGGAAGTGATCGCCCGCGGCGGATCGCATCTTTTGTTTTTTACGCACCCGGCGTACATGGCGTTCGTCACTTCCATCCTGTCAATCAAAAAGGCGTCCAGATATACCGTGTGGACCGGTCGTTCATCCGCGTCGTTGCCGGCGCTTCCCATTGTGAATTCACCGGCGGGGACCAGGATCAAGGGCATTCCGTCCTTGCCTGTTGAAAAATCATCTTCAATCGGCGGAACTGATGAGGGTGGATGTTCAGGCGGCGGAGATGCGGGCGTTTGCAAAGGCTCGGTAGCCACCACTCCCGTCGGCACGACAGATTGGACGGGTGAAGGCGTTGCAGGCGGAACGTCGTTCAGTAATTTGTAGATTCCCCATGCGCCCAGGAATAGGACCAAAAAAGCGATTGTAATCCCCATGGCAATTTTCGCATCGAACCAGAAAAAGGGCTGGGGTTTCTTTTGTCCGACGGGAGCCGCGCTGATCGGTCCCGTCAAGCCGCGCTTCTTCAGTTCCCTCCCGGCTAATTCCCGCAACTGATAACTGTCATCGGTATCGGCCATATCCTGCAGTTTCTCCTGCGCCGACCGCATCAAGCCCAAATTTCCGCCGTCCAAAAGGGCGATCAATTTCTCGATTCCCTCCTTCCGCACTTTTGGGTTGGGATGCGACAATATATCCAACAGCCCGGACGGGAGCGGAACCAGTTTTACGTTACGGTGCATCAAATTTTCGACGAGGATAATCTCACCGCGTTCGCGATAAGCCCAGTGGCTCGGAGTTTGCTTCGGCGTGACACGGACAACTTTTTCGTAGGCGTAATCGTACAGTTCGTCCACAGTAATGCGCCCGTTCCCGTCCCGGTCGGCTTCACCCCTGAGACCCTCGATCAGAAAATGAGTAAACACCGATTTTTGAGTATTGCCAATAATCTTATCCCCCTCCCAGGCGAATTGGGTGGCGTCTGTGGCGGTCAGCACCACGCGTCCAAATCCATTGCCTTCGAAAGCGGTCGCAATCCCCATGCTCTGTCCGACAGATTTGGAGCCGTAATCGAACGCGCCGCTGTTGCAACAGTCCAGGATCAATATCTGTCGTTGAGAACGGCTGGCGTTCATGGATTTGGTGATGAACTCGGCGGGGACGCTGCTCGCCTCGAGAATTTTCAGTTCGGTATCCGTTGCGGCAAGGAACAAGAGCCCCTGTTCGTTTCGCACTCCATGACCGGAAAAATACAATAATAACAAGTCGTCGTGTTTTCGATCTTTGAAGAAATGGCCGATCGCCCGGCTGGTTTTGCTCTCGCCTTCGTTCAACAAAACCTTGACCTCGAAACCCGCCAAATCCCGCAAGACCTGGGCAAATTCTTCCGCGTCCCTGCCGGGGGCGGTAAGTTTCGCAAAATTGGGATCCTGATATTCAGTGTTCGCGATGACGAGAGCGTATTTGGATGTCATTTCTTCGTCTTCTTATGTTTCTTTTCCAACGTCCCGACCAGTTTTTCCATTTCGTCGAAGGAGCCTTCGAATTCAATGTTCTGACCGGCGATCCGCCCTTTGAATTTAATGGTGCGCCCTCTTCCGTTCAAACTCCAGGCTTGAAGAAATTCCAGGATTTTGGGAAGCGCGGCTGGCAGGACAGCCAACGCAATCGCCCCCGCCGTGATCGGATCAACCGCCTTTGCGCCTGACGGGAGACGGCTGCCCGGCATCAACTCCACCGACTCCACGTCGAAATCCTTCAATTCCATCAGCAGGCGGCGAGTCGCAATATCCAATTCCTCCTCTGTGCCGTCCGAAATTGCGACCGTCAAATTCAGGTTTACAACATCCGCACTCGTCATGTGATCTCCTCCACAAGTAATGACGGGATTATACGCCTAAAGTTTCATTTTTCAAAAAATTCCGGGCAGCCTATCAAATCCCCTGTCGGGCTATTCCCTGTCGCTTCCCTTCAACAACTCCTCCACCATAGACTCCGGCGCCTGCACGGCGACCACCTCCCCGCGCACGGTGACGACGCCGTTCGCGAGGATCCATTCCTCGATGACGACCTTGCGTCCCTTGAGTTCCTTCACCTTGCCGCGCACTTCGAGTTCGACGCCGAGCGGCGTGGGTTTGAGGTAATCCACGCGGAGGGAGGCGGTGAGGGTGCGCGTGTTGGGTTCGGCGTGCGGGTCCTGTTCCATCGCGAGTTTGTAGAGCGCGGCGGCGGCGGTCCCCGTGCCGTGACAATCAATCAGCGAGGCGAGCAATCCCCCATAGACGTAGCCCGGAATGGCGATGTGATACGGCTTGGGCATGAAACGACAGACGGATTCGTCGCCGTCCCAGTAACTCTTGATCTGGTGTCCGTGTTCGTTGAGCCTGCCGCATCCGTAACAATGGGCGAGGGCGTCGGGGTAGTAGTCCTGGAAGGGTTTTTGTTGGTCCATTGGTCAATATCCTTTCGTCGCGAAGGCGCAAAGTCCGCGAAGATTGATCGGGTTGTGGCGCGAGGCTTTCGAAACAGGATCAGCCGTCCCTTAGTTCGGAGGCGGGGTCGGGGTGTCGGTCACGGTTGGAGAGGGAGAGGAGGTCGGGGAGAGGGTGGGGGCGCGTGTGGGCGCGTCGCCCTGCAAAATGAATTGACCGACCACCTTCCATTCGAGTCCCACGAAGATCTGCACTTCGTACGTGCCGGGTAAGAACTCCTCGGGCGATGCCTCCCATTCGGTGAAGCCGTAACCGCCCACCTCCCCATCCCAGGGGATGGTTTCATAATGCGCCAGTTGACCGTCGCGATACCACAACGCGGTCCATTGCGAACCGGGGATCATCTGGTCGTACGTGAATACCGCGCACACGTAGCGGATGGGATTCTGGAAAACCGTCGCGGATTCAAAATCGAGGAAGTTGGAACAATCGAGCGTGAATTGAAGCGGGCTGAACACTGCGGCGGGGTTGGGCGTGACCTCGCTGACGAACAACGCTTCGATGACCGGCGGGATGAACGGCGTCGGCGTGATGGTGGGCGTATCGGTGACCGACGGCGTATCGGTGATGGTGGGCGTGAGCGTGATGGTGGGGGACAAGGTGATGGTGGGCGAAAGCGTGATGGTGGGAGACAAGGTGATGGTGGGCGAGGGCGGAAAATAGCGATATGCAACCGGCTCGCCGAAGCGACCCAACAGGAAGGCGATCCCGAACAACAACAACGAGAGCAGGATGGTGAACAGCCCGCCTCTTTCGCGCTGACGTCTGATCCTGTAAAAGGTCAATCTCCTCGCCGACAGCCACGCGCGGTACCCGGAGCGGAAGACGAGCAGTCCCCCGATCACCGATAAGACGATGGCGGCGATGATGCCTGCGCGTATATCCATGCGAAGGATTATAGCAGGGGAGGAAAAAGGATGAAGGATGAAAAGCGCTCATTTCCGCCCGGCGCGATGAATTTTCATGGCGTTGGAGTGAAAAGCGGAGCGCTTCTCAGGATGCGCGGTTCGACCCACAAGGCGCGGTCGCCGGAGGCGTCGCCGAGCGCAAGGACAGTCAACACGAACTTGACGTCCTGTCCCGCGAGCGGACCGAGGTCGAGGTCCACGCTAAAGTATTGACCTTCGTATTGCTCGCCGAACGCCCAGAACTCGCGGACGATGCCGTCCGCGAGTTGGTAATCCACGCGGAAGAGCGCGCCGCACCGCGTCGCACCGCGTTCGCAGTTGACGATGGCGCGGAAGCGGTCGCCGTTCTGCACTCTGAACGAGGGATAGACCGCGCGGATGTATCCGTTGAATACGTTTTGCGGAACGGTCAGCAGGCTTGGGGCGGTCCTGATCGTACCGTCTTCGAGTCTGGCAGCGCTTTGCAGGAGGACGAACCCATTGCGATCGCGGTCCTCGCCGGGGCAATCCAGCGCTCCCGCGCCGCTGGTCCACTGCGCGGCGCAGGCGTTTGCCGTGAAGTCGTACACTGTGCCGGAGACCGGCGGCGCTTTGACGTTGATCTCCACATAGAACGGGCGGTTGGCTGTCGCGGTCGTGCCGAAGATCTCGCCGCGATCGTTGCGGATCTGCCAGTTGCTGCGGTAATTGCCCTCGAAAATGGGCGCGCGGAAGTCCATCGCCAGGTCAATCGTCTCGCCCGGAGCGACCGCCCGCGGCAGGTTGATCAGGTTCCTTCCGCCCAGCGAGTTTCCGCTGACCAGAACGAGGCGATAGGTCGTCCTCCACGTACAAGTCCCATTGTTTTTCAATCTCCAGATCTTGGTGAACGAACTGCCTGGCGTAAAGGTGGAACCGTCCGGTACGGTTACGTCAGCCACAAACTCGATGCGGTCGCATCCACGGTTGGGAGTCGGCGTGGGCGATTGGAACGGGGTCCGCGTGGGGGTGGGTGTGCGCGTGGGTGTGTTGGTCGGCGTGTTGGATGGTGTGAACGTCGCTGTAAAGGTCGGTGTGAAGGTGGGAGTAAAAGTCGTCGTGTTGGTCGGAGTTCGCGAAGGAGTGTTCGTTGGCGTAAAGGTTGGCGTCCGCGTTGGCGTGAAGGTCTTCGTCGGTGTGTTGCTTGGCGTGCGCGTCGGTGTGAGAGAGGGCGTTTGAGTCGGCGTGTCTGTTGGCGTAAATGTCTGCGAAGGCGTAGCCGTAGCGGTCGGAGTCAGCGACGGGGTTTGCGTTGGCGTGAAGGTCTTGGTCGGTGTGTTGCTTGGCGTGCGCGTGGGCGTGAAGGAGGGCGTTTGAGTCGGCGTGTCTGTGGGTGTGAACGTCGCGGTCGGCGTGAACGTAAAGGTTGGAGTCAACGACGGGGTTTGCGTTGGGGTGAAGGTCTTCGTCGGTGTGTTGCTAGGCGTGCGCGTCGGAGTGAAGGAGGGTGTCTGAGTTGGTGTGTCTGTTGGCGTGGATGTAAAGGTTGGAGTCAACGACGGGGTTTGCGTTGGCGTGAAGGTCTTGGTCGGTGTGTTGCTCGGTGTGCGCGTCGGTGTGAAGGAGGGCGTCTGAGTCGGAGTATTAGTCGGCGTGAAGGTCTGCGAAGGCGTAGCCGTAGCGGTTGGAGTCAGCGAGGGGGTTTGAGTCGGCGTGAAGGTCTTGGTCGGTGTGTTGCTCGGCGTGCGCGTGGGTGTGAGGGAGGGCGTTTGAGTCGGCATGTCCGTTGGCGTGAAAGTCTGCGAAGGCGTAGTCGTAGCGGTTGGAGTCAACGATGGGGTTTGAGTCGGCGTGAAGGTCTTGGTCGGTGTGTTGCTCGGTGTGCGCGTCGGTGTGAAGGAGGGCGTTTGCGTTGGAGTATCAGTTGGCGTGAAGGTCTGCGAAGGCGTAGCCGTAGCGGTTGGAGTCAACGACGGGGTTTGCGTTGGGGTGAAGGTCTTGGTCGGTGTGTTGCTCGGCGTGCGCGTGGGTGTGAAGGAGGGCGTTTGAGTCGGAGTGTCTGTGGGTGTGAACGTCGCGGTCGGCGTGAACGTAAAGGTTGGAGTCAACGACGGGGTT
>JAANMU010000622.1_pt1 | contig 40935 bp, 41 predicted proteins | sample 7279701 | NCBI WGS metagenome assembly JAANMU01 (sample SAMN14094539, study PRJNA606508) | bioreactor metagenome | isolation source: A lab-scale SPAN reactor treating ammonium-rich wastewater day 57 | place: Ireland: Galway | collected 2017-03-13
AGGCATTCTCATGAATTGGGATTCTGCGGGGCAAGGTTTTCGGGGCGCCAATCAGCGGGCGGATTGGGACCGCGAACAAGCGCGGGCCTTAGCGCAGCTTGGGAACCCACAACGGGGGCATTCTACTTTTCTCTGCTGACACAACAGAAAGGTAGACTGGCTCATTTCGCTGGAACGCAGTGCGCCTGGCCGTTCGCCATTTCTTGACCGCCCCCGCGCGCCCCCAGCGCGTAGAGAAGGTTGACGGAAAGACAAGCGGGGGACAAAGGCTCCCTTGGGGAGGGTCTCGGTTTCTTCGATGACTCAACAAGGACGTCCCCCTTTAGTCATTGCCCCGTTTAGTTGCCCGGCAGATCGGGTCGCCCGTCTCCAAGCGTTCGCGTGCGTTGGACTTGGGCCGCCGCATAATCTGGAGCAGCACGTCTTCCGCGGCGGCGTACGCGGGTTTCCAACAGTTGGCCGGAAAAGGCCTTAGCCGGAAAAGTACGTCTTCCAACCGGCTATGGGATCGCCTCCCTACTGGTGATGCCAGGGCTGCTCCTTGCAGTGGCGAGGAGATCGATACTGGTAACAGCCAGAACTCAAAAGGGTGAGCTTTGTGCGACCCAGGCTGGCTAAGTTCTTGTCGCACTTCTTGAGGCCCATCTAACATGCTGCGTTGGGGAACATCACCAGTCACCAACAAACGCGGCGCCGCAAGGGTAAATGCGGTAATCGTCTGCCGCTCTTCCGGCAAGGGAGCGCGAGCGGATCTTGCCACGTGGCATTAGAGTTGCGACGACCAATTATGTTTCATGTCACTCGCCAAGTCGGGCCATGGCGAGTGATATGGGGTCATACGGACATCACTTTAGGAGGTAGGAAAAGACACATGTTTTCGTCACTCTCTCTTGGCCCAGAAGCGGAAGCCTCGCCGGCGAGTATCCTCCCGACGTGCCGTGCTCGAATCTCTCGAACGGCGGTTGGCGCTGGATGCGTCGGGCGCCATTAGTCTTGTGACCGATGTCGCCATAACGGACGTTAACGAATCCATCGAAATCGATGAGTTGGCGAACGATGAGGGCCCGAAACTGGAAGTGACCGAGGTGGGAGCAGTTGCCAATGGCACAGCCGAAATCACGGACGATGGTACGATCCTCTTCACGCCTGCCGAGGATTTTGAGGGGGAAGTGACTTTCGAGTACACGGCGGAAAACAAGTTCGGAAGGGAAGCTACGGGCGAAGTGACCGTAACCGTGGAAAATAATTTGCCCTTCGCAGGACATGACCGAGCGGAAGTTGACGCCGAGGGCGTGGTCCTCATCAATGTGCTCGCTAACGACACGGTCGCGGACGACGAAACTCTGACCGTGACGCAAATCAATCAACTCGATATTGCGGTCAACGAAGAAGTTGCGGTGGAGGGCGGAACGGTAGTCGTCGATGAAAACGGCGCCATCGTCTTCACCGCGGATGACACTTTTGACGGCCGGAGCGAGTTTGACTACACCGTCTCCAACGAGGACGAGGAAACCGCTACCGCCACGGTGGTCGTCACTTCGGCGGACTACATCAACGCCGCGCCGGTCGCGGAAGTTGACGACCTTACGGCGACTCCCAGCCTCGAGGATGAGCCGGTCACAATCGATGTTCTTTCCAACGACACGGACGCCGATGGCGATCCGTTAACGGTCGTCGCCATTGCGGGTGAAGAAGTAAGCGTGGGTGGTGAAGTGGAGGTCGAAGGCGGCGTGGTGACGCTGAACGCCGATGGCGCGCTGACCTTCACGCCGGATGAGGAATTTAGCGGCGAGGTTTCCTTTGAGTACACGGTTAGCGACGGATTGGATGAGGCGACCAGTTCGGTAACCCTGACCGTGGAGGCCGTGGATGATCCCCCCGTGGCAGTCGATGATGAGGCAACGGTGGACTTGGACGCCGGCGATGTGACCATCGACGTGCTTGCCAATGATACCGATATCGACACCGACCCCGAGAGTCTCTCCGTGACGGAGATTAACGGCGGGGAGGCGGCCGTGGGTCAGGTCGTGGCCGTGGACGGCGGCACAGTCACCGTCAACGAGGAGGGAACCATCACCTTCACGGCTGGCGAAGACTTCAGCGGCGAGGCTACCTTTGAATACACCGTCAGCGATGGCGAAGGCCAGGATACGGCAACCGTCACGGTGGCGGCGGAAATGGACATGGACTCACCATTCCATAATCCCAACCCCGATGCCCCGCCGACTGATGTGGATGATGACGGACGCACGACGGTGCACGATCTGCTGATGGTCGTCGGCGCGCTGCGTGAGTTGGGCTTCGGCGAGATTCCGGACGATGCGGACCCTGAAGAAATCGGCTACGTCGACGTTAACAATGACAACATGCTCACGGTCGCCGATCTGGTTGCGGTAGCCCGCGCGATGCGGAATGGCCGCGGTCATGACGACGACGGTCCCGGTAGATCCGCCAGCGCCCCAGGACGCACGGGCGACCATCCCCATGACGATGATGATGAGGACGAGGAAAGCGGCGGCAATAGCTCGCAGCGAGGTCGCGGACGTCGTTAGTCGATCCCGCTGACAGAGTCCCGGGCCTTTCCCCTGGGAATTCATGGGGAAGGCAAAGCACAGCAGGTCCCGTCACGGCGACGGGACCTGTTTCGTTAGACGCCGCTCTGCAAATCCAGTAAAACGCCAACGGGCGAAACACGAGCTATCTGCAAACTCTTGGATGCGCCTCGGGCAGGATCAGGGACTCGATGAAAAGGGACCAGGTCTCGATTCGGACAAAGGGGGCATTCTAGTTTTATATAGGTAAAAATGAGAATGTCCCCTCTCCCCAGGATGTCCCCATTTAAATCCTAGACCAACGGCGCCAGTAGTGTGAGCATATGCATATGCTAGTCAACCTTGTCGCGGGAGTCCAACGCAATCGAGGTGTGGCGTTGGGCGGCAGTTGCGGGTCCGCAAATCCGAGTCTTCCTGATTCAGGACGGCTTCATTTGTTGGGCGTTTCAACGGCGAGAATTCGCCCTACAGCAACAATGGCCATGAACAACCCGAGCAGAACTTCCGGAACGATTAGCGCTCGAACGACTGGCTTCGCGGGAGTCATATCCCCGTAGCCGAGCGTCGTGATCGTAGCGAAGCTAAAATAGAACGCTGCGCCGGGCGTAAGCGCATTACAACGGGCGAACAGCGATTCTCCATTCCACGTTTCCACGAACATGTAGAGAATTGCGAAAAACATCGTGGCTTCCAGGTAATGAATGGCGAGCAAGAAGAGCGATCTTGCTGGAGACGCTTGTATTTTTTTGGGGGGAGATGTAGCCAAATCAAAACGTAAAGCATGTCGGAAAAGGCAATCCATGCCACAAGTGTCGCAATAACTGCGCATCCTTTGGAGTCTGTCGGAAAAAAGAACATGAGGAAAGCAAGAACGGCCGCACGAAGTACGACCCAGGCTTCAACGACGTACCGGCTACATTCCGTCTTGGTACGGACCGGTTTGCCGAATAGCGGCGAATAATTCGTAATGTTCTGACCGAAGCACTTCGCCATCAGACGCCGAAAACCGATGTGCAAACAGTTCCCGATCCAGCCTTGCCATACGAAAACGACAACGAGCAAAAAGATGGTCGCAACGCCACCATTTTCCGAAAAACTTCTTTGAATACGTTTGCAAAGCATTTTTTTAGATTGAGACATGAAACCTGCAAAAGTTTGGGAGTGAAAAGGGGTCAGGTCTGGGGAGGCCCTCAATCCCATTTGAATCCGCCCCCGGAATCCCGTCGACGGCTTTCTTGGCCGCTTGTTTGACCCTGCCGTCCGAATTCTCGTATGCGATGGGGCGGCGAACCACAAAGCGGTCATTCTGCTTTTCTACGCTGACGCAACGGAAAAGCAGAAGAGCCCATTTCGCGGGAAGAGAAACCGCCGGGCGGCCTTGCTCGTCACCATTCATTATACTGAACGAATGTTCAATTTCAAGACTTCGTTATGAAATCGTAGTGTAGTTTCAGGCACTATCTGAATTGGTGGTGCGTAGTAAGTGCAGACCCAGGCATCACTTCGGGGCGACCGGGCCATGGCGCGCCGGCGAAAAAATTCTTTGAGGGTCCCGCTGCGACTGCTCTGCGGGGCGCGTTGGGAAAGCGTCCTAGCCGAAGCGGCCGGTAATGTAGTTCTCGGTTTGCGGCTTCTGGGGCTTGGTGAAAAGTTGCTTGGTGGGGCCGAACTCCACCAGGTCGCCTTCGTAGAGAAAGGCGGTGTAATCGCTGGCGCGGGCGGCTTGCTGCATGTTGTGGGTGACGATGGCGATGGTGTAATCGCGGCGCAGCTCCAGAATCAGTTCTTCGATGGCCGACGTGGAGCGCGGGTCCAGCGACGAGGCCGGCTCGTCCATGAGCAGCACTTCCGGCCCCACGGCAATCGCCCGGGCAATGCACAACCGCTGCTGCTGGCCGCCGCTCAAGCCCAGGGCGGACTTTTTCAGCCGGTTTTGCACTTCCTTCCAGAGCGCCGCTTTTTGCAAGGCCCACTCCACCAGGTCGTCCAGCTCGGAGCCTTTGATTTTCAAGTGCAGCCGGGCGCCAAAGGCTACGTTGTCGTAAATGGACTTGGGGAACGGGTTGGGCTTTTGGAACACCATGCCCACGCGGCGGCGGAGCTCGACCACGTCCAGGTGGCGGGCCAGCACATCCAGTTGGCGCACGCGGAGCGCGCCTTCGGCCCGGGCGCCGTCCACGCTGTCGTTCATGCGGTTGATCCACCGCAGCAACGTCGATTTGCCGCAGCCGCTGGGGCCGATGAGCGCGGTCACGCGCTTCTCGGGGATGTCCAGGCAAATATTCTTAAGGACGTGAAAATCCCCATACCAGGCGTTGAAGTTTTGGACGTGGACGGCGGCCCCATTCGTTTCGGCCGGGGCCGGCGCGCTGGCGTTGCGCTGGAGCGCTTGGCGAAACATGGGAGGCGGTTCCCGAGTCTCGGGCGCCGCGCTGCGAGGTGCGTCTTGCCCCGCCGACGCGGAAGGATCGTTTGTCACGGTTATCGCGTTACGCAAAAGGACCACCTACGAAAGCGGTTTCTGAAGCCATTGCCGCACGCCGACCGCGACCGCGTTGAACATCAGCAGCACGAACAACAACACGACGATTCCGCTGGCCGCCAGGTCATGAAACTCGGCTTGGGACTCCTGCGCCCAGTTGAAGATTTGCAGGGGCAGGGCCGTGAAGTCGTCCATGAGGTTGCCTGGAGCGAACTTAATATAAATGATTCCCGAAATCATCAACAACGGCGCCGCCTCGCCGATGGCCCGGCTCATCGCCAGAATGGCGCCCGTCATGATGCCGGGAACCGACGCGGGCAGCGTGATCTTCCACATGGTTTGCCATGGCGTGGCCCCCAGCCCCAGGGCGCCTTCCTTGAGCGAATACGGCACGCCCCGCAAGGCCTCTTGCGCCGCGACAATCAAAATCGGCAGCACCACCAGCATCAGCGTCAGGCCGCCGGTCAAGACGCTTCGGCCCAGCGGCAAGCGGACGTAATACCAGGCCTTTTCGCTAATCAGGCCGCCTTCATCGTCGGCCCGCAGCGCCCACCGCCGGGCGTCTTCGTCGCGGGGCGGGCGGCCGCGCGGCGGAATGACCGTAAGCGTCACCTGCCGGCCAGAGGGCGTCACGGCGGCCATGCCGTCGGCCAATTCCGGCGGCGGCGCCGTTGGCCCCCGCACCGGGAGCAACACCACCTGGTCGCCTTCGGTCACGTACTGGCGATAGTAGGCGGCGCCCCATTCGATGGCCGGATCGCTCGGCGTCCCGAACCAGGTGAACATTTGCGCGAAGGCGGTCAGGCCCAGAATACCGTACACCACCGAGGGCACGCCCGCCAGATTGCTGATGTTGAGCTGCACGAACCCATGAATTTTCTTGAGCAGCCATTGCCGCGGTTGGTACTCTTCCAGAAAAATCGCCGTGGCGATTCCCAGCGGCAACGTCACCGCGGCGCAAATGCCGCACACCCAGAGCGTCCCCACGAGCGCGGGAAAGACGCCCGCCTCGTCGGCGTTCTGTTCGGGAGGACTGGTCAGGAATTGCCAATCCAAATAGGGCAGGCCCTGCATCACGATCGACGCCAAGAGCAACCCCAAGAACACCAGCGAGAGGCAAGCGGTCGTCAGGCACAGCCCCACAAACAGCGTGTTGGCGCGCCTTCGCGTCTTGGGCGATCGCGCGGCTTGCCGCATACACTCGGGGTCGTGAATGATCAGTCGGGTCACCGGTACACCTCCCGGTAACGCTTGCGAATTTGCTGACCCAGGGCCGTCAAGGCGAAGGTAATCAGGAACAGCATTGCCGCCACCGCGTATAACGAGTAATACTCGACGCCGAAATTACTCACGTCGCCGCCCACCACTTGCGCCATGTAGCCGGTCATCGTTTGCGTTTGTTGGCGCGGATCAAGCGTCACCTTGGGCAGATTGCCGGCGGCCAGGGCGACGATCATCGTTTCGCCCACGGCGCGGGAGATTGCCAGCAGGGTCGCACTCACGATGCCGGAAAACGCCGCGGGAACCACCACCTTGAGCGAGACATCCCACTTGGTCGCCCCCAGCCCCAGCGCCCCATCGCGCAGCCCGCGCGGGACCGCTCGTAATGCGTCTTCGCACAGCGAGCTGACAATCGGCAAGCACAACACGCCCACGGCCAATCCCGCCGCCAGCGCGTTGTACGACTGAAACTCCTCGTGAATCCGCTGCAAGCCAGGCGTAATGACCGTCACGGCGAACAGCCCGTACACCACGGTCGGAATTCCCGCCAGCACTTCCAGCGTGGGTTTGAGCGTGGCCCGCACGCGGCGCGGCGCGTACTCGCTCAGATAAATGGCGGTGATCAGGCCCAGTGGCAAGGCCACGCCAATCGCCACTGCCGCCACCAGCAGCGTCCCGCACACCAAGGGCCAAACGCCAAAGTCGCCATATTGGGGATACCACGCGGCGGTGAAGAAAAATTTGCCGAGCGTGACATCGGGGTCCGCGAAGAAGGTCCACGTTTCCTTGGCCAGCACCACGACGATGGCGACCGTAATCAACACCGAGAACACTCCCGCGCCCACCAGCAGCGCGGTGATGATCGTCTCGCCAAAACGAAGGGCCTTGCGCGAGCGCAGACGCTCCCCGCGAGCAGCCTGCCGTAACACTTCGGGCGTCGTATCGGCCATGCGTTCGATGTTGCCTGGGGTTACGGGGCTTCGTTCAAGTTCGCTTCCACATACACCTCGGGCAAGCCCGCGGTGCGTTTTTCGCCCTCGGCCGTCAGGTAGTGCGTGCCGGTCAATCGTGCTTCAAAGTGGTTGCGGACTCGCGCTTGAAGTTCGTCCGAAAGACCGACGTAGTCCACCTGCTCGGCCAACTGCGGCGCGTGCTTCAAGTAGAAATCGACAAACCGTTTCGTCTCGGGCCGCTTGAGCGCGTCCAGGTTGACGTAGATGAACAGCGGGCGGCTAAAGGGGACGTAAACGCCGTTCTCCACAGTTTCGGCGGTCGGCGCCACGGCTTCGCCGGTCTGCGGATTGACAATGCTGACCGCCTTCACCTGGTCGCGGTTGTTAAAGTAGTACGAGGCGCCGAAGTAGCCGATCGCGTACTTGTCTCGGGCCACGCCGGTCACCAGCACGTTGTCGTCCTCGTTGGTCGAGGCTTCTTTGCGCATCACCACGTCTTCCGGCTTCTCGCCGTCCTGGGCCATGACTTCGCGGAAGTAGTCGAAGGTGCCCGACTGGTGGCCCGGCGAGTAGACGTGAATCTCGCGATCGGGCCAACCCGGGTCCAACTCGTTCCACTTCTGGGCGGCCGCGTCTTCGCGGTACACCTGGCGAAGTTGCTCGACGGTAAGTTGCTTGGCCCAGTCGTTTTCAGGATGGACCACAATCGTCAGCCCGTCATACGCCACCGGCAGTTCCAGAAAGCGAACGCCATTCCGTTGGCACAGGTCATACTCGTCCTTTTTGATGGGGCGCGAGGCGTCGGTAATGTCGAGGCTCCCTTGCAGGAATCGCTTGAAGCCGCCGCCCGTGCCCGAGATGCCGACCGTGACCTTAACTTGGGGATATTCCTTGCCGAATTCCCCCGCGGCCGCGCGACTGATGGGCGCGACGGTGCTCGAACCGTCGATAACCACTTCTCCTTGGAGCGCACTGGCGGCGCTGTCGACCCCCGAACCATTGTCGGTAGCGTCACGCGGCTCCGATTGTTGATTGCAACCCACGCCGATCAATAACCCCAGCGCACACATCGTTGGCCCGGCGTATGCCGGCAACCACCCCTTGGGCCTTCGCATCGCTTTCTCCTGCCTGTGAGGAACACGCGTGACCAGTTTGCTTCGTGCATTCGTTTCTAATTGCCGCCCCGCCGGCGGCTCAATGGCTGAACCCACCACAATCGCCAATTGGCGCCAGATTTATCGGCGGCTTCACATGCCGTTAACTTGGCCTTAACGTTTTCGGAGCCTGGGGCCGCGTCTTGCCGGGATTCCACTCCGATGGCTCCACCTTCGCCACGCGTTATAATCGCCCTGCATTGAGAGTCCGACGTATCTCCTGGGAATCGATCATGAAAACGCTGCGTTATGGAATTGTGGGAGGCGGGTTCGTCTCGGCGTTTCACCTGCGGGCGCTGCGGCAGGTGCGGCACGTGGACGTGGCGGGGCTGGTGTCGCGCTCGCGGCCCGAAAATCTGGCCCAGCGCGTGCGGGACGAAGGGTTGGGCGAAGGAAAAATCTATAACAGCATTCGCGAGATGATCCCGCACGTCGATGTGGTGGCGATCTTCGCGCCCAACTTCGCCCGCGTGGCCCACGTGGAGGAAATTTGCGACGCGGTGCGCGCCGGCGCGGAACTCAAGGGCGTGATTTGCGAAAAGCCGCTCGCCCGCAATTTGCCCGAAGCGCGGCGCGTGGTGGAGCTAGTCGAAAACGCCGGGCTGCGCCACGTGTTCTTCGAGAACCAATTGCACATGAACACGGTCCAAGCGGGCCTGCGGCAACTCCATCCGGTGATGAAAGCGATGGGTCCGCCGGTCCTCACGCGGTCGGGCGAAGAACACGCTGGTCCGCACAGCGGCTGGTTTTGGGACCCGGTCCAGCAAGGCGGAGGCGTGATGAGCGACATGGGCTGCCACTGCCTGGCCGTAGGTTGGTACGCGCTCACGCCGCCCGGCAAGCCGGTGGACTTCTTGCAACCCGTTTCGGTCTCGGCCGATCTTTCGCTGCTCAAGTGGGGACAACCCGCCTGGCGCGCGCAACTGCTCAAGACGCACGGGGTGGACTACGCCAAGACTCCGGCCGAGGACTTCGCCACGGGGATGACCACGTTCCGCAACCCCGAGACAGGGCAAATCGTCAAAAGCCAGTTCACGGTGTCGTGGATGTTCGACAAGATCGGTTTACGGCTGGCCCTGGACGGAATCGGTCCTGGGTACGCCTTCGACCTGAACACGCTGCGCTCGCCGTTGGAAGTCTTCATTGGCGACGCCGCAGCGGCCGGCGCCGCTAATACCGAACTGGCTTTGGAAAAGTCGCAAGCCAGCCGCGGCCTATTGACGGTGCAGCCCAACGAGCCAGACATCCTCGGATACACCGATGAGAACGCCGACGCGGTCAATGCGTTCCTGAACGATCGCCCGGCGATGCTGGACTGGAACTATGGTGCGCAGATTGTGCGTTTGACTATGGCGGCGTACCTTTCCGCCGAGCGCCGCGCGGTGGTCGATCTGACCGACCCCCAGACCAACGACGAGTTGGAAAAGTATATCCCCCTCATCCAACAAGGCCGCGGCCGCGAGGTGCTCGAATTGCCCGCCTAGAATGTTTTTCACGAAGGTGCGACGGCCTTCCATGTAGGTTACTCGCTGGAGCGAACGACCCACATGCAAGACCCCGCCACACCTGCCTGAAAAGCGCCATTGCTTGCGGTCTCGCGGCGTGACGAATCGCCTGGATCGACAGTCGTTACATTGCCATCAGCACCGCGACAATTCCAAATAGCAGGCCAAAGGTCACGATGGCAAACAGAATTCCCGTAACCGACCGCCAAGCTTCGGAATCCTCCTGGAGCATGGCTTGTTGCGTCTCGAGCGTAAAAGCGCGATCCAAGGCGGCGTGTTCTTGCTTGGTCATGGGCGTGCTCCCGCACAAAGGCGGGCCGAATCGAGGAGTGGGCGGCCCCCACGGAGCCGCAACGCGCCACCCGAAAAGCAAAGCGTGTGCCGCCGCCAAAGGCAAGCTGCGCCTCGCGAATTTCCCAGGCAAAACCGCCGCTATGGCGAGCCACGAGCATTTGCCGCGCGCGCTGCGCCGCGCGCGACCGAGCGGATCCGCGCAAGGCCGTTCGCCGCGAATCGGGCAAGACGCCGGCGACTCGGCCTGCCGTTTGCCGCAAGAATATGCCTAAGCGGCGCCCGCCAACGCGCCGCAACCAACGATAACCCGAAGAAATCCGGTCTTTGCGCCGCCGGAACCGAGTCGGGGTATAATAGATGGGTTATGTATCAGAATATCTGCGAAAGGACCTGGACTGTATGAGTCACGCCCAACACATCACGACCGACGAATTTTCCCGCGAAGTATTGCAATCTCCCGTCCCCGCCTTGGTGGACTTTTACGCCACCTGGTGCCCGCCGTGCAAGATGCTTGCCCCCGTACTAGACCAAATGGCGGGCGAGTACGAAGGCCGGGTGAAGGTGGTCAAGATCAACGTCGACGAGGAACCGGCCCTGGCGGGGTCGTACCGCATCGACAGCGTGCCGACGCTGATCGCCTTCCACCAAGGAGAAATCGTACACCGCGCGCCGGGCGCTCCCCCGGCCGCCGCATTGCGAAGCTTCCTCGACCAGCTCGCGCAGCTCGACAACGGCGCCACGGGCAAGTCTCAAGGCGACTAACTCCAAGGTAAGTCACTTGCTCCGAGGTTGTAAATTTTTCGCAAAGTAGGTCCCGCCCGGCAGGCGGGACCTACCAAACATTCACAGCCTTGCCGCGAGCAATGCGAGCCGAAGAATCCGCTTGCTCGGCAAGCGGCTGGTTACTCGCACCAGCGAGTAGCCTACATTCAAATCACACGCGCAATTCCGCATCGCCAAGAAGCTGATCGCGGTAGCGGCTTCGGATCGGATCGACGACTTCGGCCACGAATTCCTCGACTTGCCGCGGCGCGCGGCCGACAAAATTCTCGGGGTTCATCTCGGCTCGAAGATCAACCTTGGCGAAGGCGTCATCCGAGGCCAATCGGTCGAGCAGGTCGTTGTCGCCGCCTTCGCCTTTGACTTTCGCGGCGGCCGCGTGGCTGTGTTGGCGAATCCGCTCGTGCAAGTCCTGCCGGTCGCCGCCTTGCGCGACGGCGGCCATGAGAATGTTCTCGGTCGCCATGAAAGGCAGTTCCGCCTCCAGGTTGCGGGCGATGACCCTCGGATAAACCACCAGTCCCGAGGCGACGTTCTGAAGCAGGATCAGCACCGCGTCGATCGCCAAGAACGCCTGAGGCAGCACCAGGCGGCGATTGGCGCTATCGTCCAGGGTCCGCTCCATCCACTGCGTGGCCACCGTGGCGGCCGGGCTAGACGCCAGGCTGATGACGAACCGCGAGAGTGCGCAAACTCGCTCGCACCGCATCGGGTTTCGCTTGTACGCCATTGCCGACGAGCCAATCTGCTCTTTCTCGAACGGCTCTTCGATCTCTTTGCGGTTGGCCAGCAACCGTAAGTCGGTCGCTGTCTTGTGCGCGCTTTGCGCCACGCCGGAAAGCGCGTCGATCACTTGGGCGTCGACTTTGCGGGGGTAGGTTTGTCCCGTGACGGCGTACGTCTCGGCAAAGCCCATTTTCTCGGCAACCAGGCGCTCCAAGCGCCGCACCTTCTCGTGGTCGCCGTCAAAGAGTTGCAGGAAGCTGGCTTGCGTGCCCGTTGTGCCTTTGACGCTCCGGGCCTTGAGCGTCGCAATGCGGTGCTCGATCTCCTCCAAGTCCAGCGCCAGATCGTAAGCCCACAGGCAGGCCCGCTTGCCGACCGTGACTGGCTGCGCGGGTTGCAGGTGCGTGAACCCCAGGCACGGCAAGTCGCGATGCTGGCGGGCGAAATTCGCCAGTGCGTCGATCACCGTCGCCAACCGGCGGGCGACGATTTGCAGCCCTTCGCGCAACAGGAGCAGATCCGTGTTGTCGGTCACGTAGCAACTGGTGGCGCCCAAGTGGATGATGGGCCGCGCGCCGGGACACACATCGCCGTAGGCGTGAACGTGGGCCATCACGTCATGCCGCAGGCGTTTCTCGTGGGCGGCCGCCGCGGCGAAATCAATGTTGTCCACTTGCTCGCGGAGTTCGGCGATTTGCTCCTCGCGGATCGGCAGACCTAGTTCTCGTTCGGCCTCGGCCAGAATGACCCATAAGCGGCGCCAAGTGCTGAACTTGCGCTGAGCGCCCCAGAGGCGGCTCATCGCATCCGAGGCGTACCGGCGAATCAGGGGGTTATCGTAATGTTCGTGCGACATGCTCGTGTGCCGCGACCAGAGGGCCAGCGCGCTCCCGCGGCGCATTCCCCGTGCGATCGCGATTCAAGGAAAAACAAGGGTGGCCTACATTAGAGAATCCGCCACGCCATCGTGAAAAACGCTCTCGGTTGTTCTAAGCACGCTCACGCGTGAACTCGAATTGCGGCCCTTAACGTTGCACCCGTCCCGACGTGGCGCCGCCGACCAGGGCGGCGACTTCCTCTTGGGTGACGTAATTGAAATCTCCGTGGATGGTGTGCTTCAAGCAACTCGCGGCGGTGGCGAACTGGATCGCCTTGTGCGGGTCGCCTAGCCCGCCCACGTTCAACGCGTGCAGCAAGCCGGCCGCGAAGGCGTCGCCCGCTCCCACGCGGTCCACGATGTCCCGGATCTCATAAGGTTGATAGGCGCCGTCGGAAGTCGTGGGAGCGAAATACGCCGCATCCAACTCCACGTCGAAGAGCATCGCGCCCCAGTTGTTGTGATCCGCCGAGAGGCTCTCCCGCAAGGTGAAGGCCACGCGGCTGACGTTGGGGAACCGCTCGACCACCTGCCGCGCCACGTGTTCGTACGCTTCGGCGTGGATGCGGCCTTGCTCGACGTTCGTTTCCTCGGCCTGGATGCCCAACACGTTGGCCGCGTCTTCCTCGTTGCCGATCACCACGTCCACGTACGGCAAGATAAGGGCCATGCACTCTTGCGCTAGCTGATCGGCCGGGAACCCCGGCCGCCAGTTCCACAGCTTCTTGCGAAAGTTCAAATCACAAGACACCGTCACGTCTTTCTGCTTCGCTCGCTCCACCAGGTCCAGGGTGGCCCGGTACGCCATCTCGCTGATCGCGGGCGTAATGCCCGTGACGTGCAACCAGGTCACGCCGTGGAGCGCCGCCTCAAAGTCGTATTCGTCTGGTCGGGCGAGGCTGATTGCACTGTGCTCGCGGTCGTATAGCACCGTCGAGCTGCGTTGGTTCGCGCCGGTTTCGACGAAATATACCCCGAGCCGGCCTTCCTTCCGCCAGAGAATGCGGCTGGTATCGACGTTCAGACCACGCAGGCTGGTCGCAACACATTCGGAAAGGGCATGGCGCGGCAAGGCGGTCAGGTAGCGGACCCGCTGGCCGAACATCGCCAGCGAGGCGCACACGTTCGCCTCGCCGCCTCCCCAGGTTACTTCGACCGACCCCGGCACGACCTGCCGCCACCTCCGCCGATCAGGGGGGGCGACGCGCATCATGATCTCGCCGAAACCTAAAAACATGTTCGCAACTCCACAAGAAACAACCCCGCCGCCGTCCAGACCTTACGCTACCGACGACCGCGCCCGGAATCAACCGGCCAGGAAGAGAAATCAAGCGTCCAGAGGGAATGCTTGCCAAGGAAAACCGCTGGGTTGTGCAATCCCGCCGTTGAACAAACGGCCGTTGGAAACTGCACCACCGCCGCTTGGCGACAAAGAAAACGTCGGGCGAAGACGTAGCGTTTTTCAGGCCGCAACGTGGACGGCGCCCTTTGCAGCCAATGTTCTTTGCAGGGCGCACACCGCCCGAAATCTTAGAACACCTTGTGGCTGTAGATCGGCAAGTGGCGGTAATAGACCTCGAGCATGTAAATGCTCAGGCAGGTTGTGAACAAGCGGCCGCCGTGATTACCCCAACGATCGTCCGAAGGCGACCAACTACCGCGTTCGGCGCCGGTTTTCTCCTGCGCGCGGGGAACGGCCTCGCGCATCACTTTGTTCCAGCTGTCCCATATGTCGCCGCCCATGTGGTGCACGACCTGGGTGCCGTAATACCAGTAGTAGACGTTTGGATCGTTGTAATCGACCGGATTGGCAAGCAAGATTTGGCAACCGTCTTGCAAGCGTTCGTCGTCGAACTTCCAGCCCAAGTACTGGCGGCAGAGAAGCCCTTCGGCAATCATGCTGGGGCGAGAACCTTGGCCCGGCATGTAAGCATATTCCCGCCCGCCATTCAGTTGCACCGAGTCCAGGAATTTGGAGATATTGTCTAAGTTCGTGCTAGGCACCTCCAGCCCCGACATTAGCGCGCTTTGAAGCGCCATGACGAACCAGCCCGTGACCGACAGGTCGGCGTCCACCCGCGGTTCATACCGCCAGCCGCCTTCGGGCGATTGCGCCTTGATGGCGTAGTCAATGGCTAATTGCGCCGGTTTGCGGTACTCGGGGTCTTTGGTCATCCCGTACAACTCGCAAATGGCGATAGTGGCTTGGGCCTGCGTGTACAAGCGGTGGTTGTGTGCTCCTCCGCCTTGAAAGAAGTTGCCATCTTTGTCTTGCATGGCCAAGAGCGCCTTCCAACCCTTGACCACCGTATCTTTGAACTCGCCTTCTCGGTGTGTATTGCCGGCGCCCTGAAACGCCAACAGCGCCATCGACGTGGCTGCGACTTCGTTTTCGACTCCCGATCCGCCCTCATACGGTCCGGTCAAACTCCACAGGCCACTTTTCCTTTGGTTGCGTTTGAGCCACTCCAAACCGGCTTTGACCGCGGCTTCGGTGGTGGCGGTGCCGCCGTAAGCGCCGAGCAATGCTTGCTTCATCCCTTTTTCGCGGCCGGTAAGCGCCATGCCAATTGTCGGCGCCTGGATGCTGTCGGTCGCGACCGAGCCGTCAAACGTCAGCATTTCCGGCTCAGGCGGAGCGGCCAGCGGGTCGTTCACCGGCGTCATGTCGATTGCCAACGCCGGGTCGGGCACGTCCAGTTGCTCCATCAAGTTGGTGGCCAGCATGTCGTCTTCAAGCTGGACCCCTTCTTCCTCGGCGTAGGTCACTTCCAATTCGACCGTATTGTTCAACGCCAACGGCAGATACATCAGTCCCAGCACGATCAGCACCGCCATGTGCAACACGAGGCTGACGAGCCACGGTGGCGCTTTCTTGACCGCTTTGGCGGCGGGATCCTTCTCTTCCTCGTCCTCGTCCGCATCGCTGGCGACGGGCAACGCGCCCGCCTTCACCGGAATGGGTTTAGCAGCCTGGCTGACCGGAACCGGCCGATTGACCGTTGACGAACCGGCGCCCCCCACGGGCAACGGCCGCGCGGCGACGGGCTGCGGCTGCGCAGGCTGAGCAGGTTGACCGACCCGTGACGGCTGCACTGGCTGGTATGGCTGCGCCGGCTGCTGTGGTTGTGCTGGTTGCCCCGGTTGGATGGGTAGCGGACGGGCCACCGGCATTTGCCACGTTTGTGGCTGTTGCGGCTGCACCGGTTGTTGGGGGTAGACCGGTTGTTGCGGATAAGTCGGATAGGGCTGGACGGGCGCCCCTTGGGGTCCCGGAGTCTGAACGGGCACGGGCGAAACCGTCCCGGGCGGCGTCGCCCCCGGTTGCTGGGGCCACGCGCCGGGTTGGAAGGGAAGAGGAATTGCCGTGGGCGCTGGCGGCTGCACGCCCGCCATGGGCGGCTGCGGCGCTCCCGCGGGAGGTTGCGGATAAACGGGTGGACCGGCGTTTTGCGGTGGAGTGTGCGGCGGTTGCCCCGGCCAGGGATATTGAGGGTTGGACATCAAAAAATGTCTCCAGCGAACGCCTTGCGACCCAAGATTGAACGGCCTGGGGGGACTACCTGGGGTAGTGTACCTGATTCCCAAGACAGCGCCAAGTTTTTCCATGACGCAAGTGGGTTTCAGCGACGATGTTACGGCATCGTTTCGAACGGTCTATTCCGTCCCCCCGCCGCGGATTATTCCGCAATCGCGCCGGTTCGCCATGCAGCACGGCGCCCGATCGGTCGATAATTGCAGCGGACGGCCCCTCGACACGGTCCGCCAAGTGCGTAGAATGAGTGCATGGCAAGGGGAAACCCTTCCCACACCCAAAATATCGCGGGGTGGAGCAGCTCGGTAGCTCGCGAGGCTCATAACCTCGAGGTCACAGGTTCGAATCCTGTCCCCGCAACTAAATCGTACCCCCTGCAAACCAAGCGTACCGCAGGGTGAACCGATCAAGCCGACGTTCACACGTCGGCTTTTTTCGTGCCAACGCCAAAACTCGCAACAAGTTGCGACTCTCTCTGCATTGTCTCGGTCTCACGCTTCGTGTCGCGTGAGACTCGGCGCGGCGGCCCGATTCGCGACTCTTTCCACCCGATCTGGGGCGGAATCTCAAAGTCTCACACCGCCCTCCGCGCGTGCGCGCGACAGAGACAACTCTACTGGGTGGCAGGTGGCGTTTTTCAGCGATGTCTCTAAAACAAGTGCGGGTTAAGGGGATTGGGTTAACGAATGTTGGAGTTTTCCCGAGCGAAGCGGACAACTCGCCTCCGCGCGGCATAGATAACCCCAAGTGCAACCATGCCAACGCATCGCCTGGTCCGTTCCACTTGGAGGTTGTTGCCTGATGACTTTCTCGCTTCCCTTCCACGCGAAGGAACTCTCGCCTGAAGAGCGACGGCGGCACGTAGCCGCACTTCTGGCCCGCGGCGTTTTGCGTCGCCAACGCCTGCTCCGCACGTCTGGACCGCGGCCGGCGGCGAAATCTCTTGAATCTGGTCCAACTGGCCTTGAGGTTCCGGGCGAAACGAGGCTCAGTGTGTCTCGTCGTATCGGCTTTTAGCGGCGGCGCTCGAAACGGAGACACGCCGCGATCGGCATGTTTCCAACCGAGCCCGCGCCGCGCAAACGCCATCCTTCGAACCACGAGGTCTTTCCATGCAACTCGACATCGACCGGGAAGTCGCCGCGCTGCGGCAGATGACGACCAGCCAGTTGTGCCAGCGGTACGCACAACTGTTTGGCGAAGACACCCGCACCCGGCACAAGCCGTATCTCATCCGCCGAATCGCCTGGCGGCTCCAGGCGCTGGCGGAAGGGGATCTGAGCGAACGCGCCCGCCGCCGCGCCGCGGAACTGGCCAACGACGCCGACGTGCGGCGGACGCCTCCCAAGAGCATGCCGCTCCCGGCGCCAACGGGTCCGACGATCCAAGTTGACACGCCCGTTTCCACCGATGCGCGGCTGCCAGCCCCCGGCACGGCCATCATTCGCAAGTACAAGGGCCGCACCATCCACGTTGTTGTCCTGGCGGACGGATTCGAGTTCGCCGGCGCCCGCTATAAGTCGCTTTCCGCCGTCGCCAAAGCGATCACCGGCTCGCACGTCAACGGCTTCCGATTCTTCAAACTGGAGGAGACCGGCCATGAGTAAGCCATCTGAGAAGAAGTCGTCCAAGCCCGTCGTGCGGTGTGCAGTCTATACCCGCAAATCGACCGAAGAAGGACTCGACCAGGACTTCAATTCGCTGGATGCACAGCGCGAAGCCGGCGAGGCCTTCATCCGCAGCCAACGACTCGAAGGCTGGGAATGCTTGCCGGAGCGTTACGACGATGGAGGCTTCACCGGCGGCAACCTGGATCGGCCCGCCTTGCGCCGCCTGATGGCCGATATTGAGGCCGGCAAGATCGACGTGGTGGTCGTCTACAAGGTTGATCGGCTGAGTCGCTCGCTGCTCGACTTCGCCAAGATCATGGAGATTTTCGATCAGCGCCACGTGGCCTTTGTCTCGGTGACGCAGCAGTTCAACACATCTACGTCCATGGGTCGGTTAGTGCTGAATGTGCTGCTCTCGTTCGCGCAGTTTGAACGCGAGATCATCGGCGAACGCATCCGCGACAAGATCGCCGCCCAGCGCCGCAAAGGCAAATGGGGAGGCGGCCAGCCGGTGCTCGGCTACGACGTCGACCGGACGATGCGGAGTCCGCGTTTGATCGTCAACGCGGCGGAGGCCGCGCAGGTGCGGGCGATCTTCGACCTCTACCTGGAACGGGGCTCGTTGCTGCCGGTGGTCGAGGAGCTCGAGCAACGCGGCTGGGCCAACAAGCAATGGACGACCAAGAAGGGAACCGAGCGAGGCGGCCGTCCCTTCGACCGGGGCAGCCTTTACGGACTGCTTACCAATCCGATCTACATCGGCAAGATCAAGCACAGGAAGGACCGATACGACGGCGAGCACGAGCCGCTCATCGCGCCGGAAGTGTTTGAGAAGGTGCAGAAGCAATTGCGGATCAACGGGCGGAACGGAGGCGCTCATGTTCGCAACCGCTATGGGGCGACGCTCCGCGGCCTGCTGTTCTGCAAGGCGTGCGGTCGGAAGATGGTTCATACCTACACCAACCGCGGCCCGAAACGCTATCGCTACTACACCTGCACGCACGCGATTCACGGCGGACGTCAAAAATGTCCCTCGGGCGCACTCCCCGCCTTGGAGATCGAGCGCGTCGTCGTCGATCAAATCCGCGGCATCGCCAAGGACGCGGCGCTATTGGCCGACGTATTCCAGCAGGCCCAACACGTTCTCCAGTCGCAAGTGAAGGAACTGGCGACGCAGCACAAACAACTGCAACGCGAACTGTCGCACCGCCACGCCGAAATCCGCCGGCTGGCGACGGACCGTCACCTGGACCGGACGATCACCGATCGCATCGCCGACCTTCACGAGCAAATCGCCGACGCCGAAAAGCGTCTTGGGGAGCTGCAGGACGAGATGGAGAATCGCCAGGGCGAGCAGCTCGAGGAAAGCGACGTCGCCGCCGCATTCGCGGACTTCGACAATGTTTGGGATGAGTTGAGTCCCCGCGAACAGGCCCAGGTCCTGGCGCTCTTGATCTCGCAAGTCGAGTTCGACGCCAAGGCGGGGACAGTTTCGATTTCCTTTCACAATGCCGGCATTAAGTCGCTTGGCCGAGGCTCCTTGGGAGATGCTGCATGATCACCATCACCACGAAGGTCCATTTCACGCGCGGCAACGCCGGGCGCCGCAAGGTTTCAACCCAACCTCCCAAACCCCGGCCGGCGCCGAAGCCGCGCATTCCTCGTATCGCCAAATTGATGGCGCTGGCCATTCGGTTTGAACGTCTGCTGCAAGAGCGGATCGTTCTCGATCAGGTTGAATTGGCGGAGCTTTGTCACGTCTCTCAGCCCCGCATCTCCCAGATACTCAACCTCAACCATCTGGCCCCGGACATTCAAGAAGACCTGCTCCATCTGCCCCTGGTCACCACGGGCCGCGACCCAATTCACGAAAAAATGCTTCGCCCGATCACCCAAGAAATTAGTTGGGCCAAGCAGCGTCGAATGTGGGCGGAGAGAAAGCCGCACACAGCGAACGGGCCGGTTCTTGCACAATAAGGGAAATCCACCCGGTTAGGGGTTGCGTGCTAGCGCAAGCATGCTCCCATCTTGCTTGGTAAGTGTACTTGAGTACACTAATGCTCTAATTCCGGTGCCGGGACGGCCGGGCTCCGGGGAAAACGCGGCGCACCCCCGTTTCAACGCTGCACAAGCCAATCTGGACATCGAAAAATCCATTGGCCGCGCGGGCCATTCTTAATGGCCCGCGTTGCGGTTCACTCGCACGGACATTGCCAATGTCGGAACGCGTCCGCTCTCTGCGGCGGTGCGATTCGCTGGCGTGCGCGTTGCGCGGCGACCGTATGCGTCGGGGGCGACTGCGTGCGTAACCTCGTCTGCTGATGGATTTTGCCGACGCTCCCAATCCAAGGAAACCTCAATGCTGTGACGCGCTGGCTGCGTGGGATTTCATGATGACCAAGTCCTTTGATCCGCGAACCCTGTTGAAGCAGATCGCCATCCCGCTGCTTCAGGAGTTCTTCCATCGCCGTGGGGAGCTGCGTGATCTGCCGTGGGATGAATTGAAAGAGAACCGCGAAGTCGCGCCGATCTTTGACGCCTGGCAGCGGTTGCCGGACAAGCGCCGTCGGCAAGTGCAAACCGTTCTCCAAGACCTGCTGACGCTGGCGGATGACCGAGGCATGAAGGTCATCGCCGAGGAGATTCGCCACTTCGCTCCCGACCGCATGTGGGAATTCATCTCGTGCCGGTCGCGCCTGAACAAGGCGATATGGTTCCACCTCAAATTCCCCGATCTGTTCGACCGGACGGCGCTCTTTGCCCGCGCCGACGCTCTCGCCTCCGGCCGTTATGCCGTACGACGCAACAGCCTGCCTAAGACGCCGATCCGCGTAACGCCGGAGATGACCCGCGCCTTGGCGTCGGCCCTGCGGGAATATTACTGGCCCAACGAAATGCGCGGCAACCATTGCCATGTGGAGCATTACACGCGGTCGGACGGCAACGAGTACTTCTTCGCTTATATGGACGATTGGCCTGATACGCGCCTGGTGTTTGAGGAGAATGGTGAGCTGGCGCCCAAATCGGAGCGATACGCCTTCTCCGTACTCTTCGTGTTCCCTCCGCAAGACGGGTCGCTGGATCTCGTCGCCAAGGGCGGACCCGACGTCTACTACCCGCTGCAGCAAGCGTTCTGCCGGGCCGTGTTCGATCTGCCGATCGAACCGGCTGATCCGCTGCGCCCCGCGTACCGGCTGCAGCGTGTGCTCTCGCCCGATTTCACCTATCCGACCGAAGTGAAGGACGGCATCGCCCGCGTGCGGTTGTCGCGCATCCGCCTGGCGACGAATTCCAATACGTTTCCGGTCTTGGCCTTCGACCTGAAGTTCCGGACCAGCGTGACACGCACGCAATGGCTGGACATCATCCATCACGATATCGCGGCGCACGGTCTGCGTTTGAATCAGGTCGTCGTGCAGCAAGCGACGTTTCAGTTGATCTTCCTGAAGAATGGAATGGCGAGATCGAAGTCGATGACTTTCTCGGTCACGATACCCAGCCTATGCAATCTGAAGACGAAGCGCGACGAAGATCGCCAGATCGGCGAGCGTTGCCTGAGACTTTGGGAGATGGTCGATGCATGATCCCTGGTCGCTGATCTGGCCGCACGTGGACGCGCTTGATCCGCTGTTGTCCCTCGAGGCCTTTGTCCCTTGGTCGCCGGTTGCGTTCGAGGGTCTACTCGCGGCCGGATGGCTTTGCGAGGCGCACAACGCGGAGACCGTGACCTGTCCAGCATGCGGCGATCATGCGGAAGAAGTGCTTTGCTTCGAATGTCCCGATGGGTCGCCTCAGTTTTTCATTTACTGCCCTGAAAACTTGCGCATCCCGGTGGCCGAGGAACGGCTTCGGCAATGGACCGTGAATTTCGAGGTGATCGCAGCGACCGTTGCAATGGCGCTGTGCCTGAGCGGTCGCGGCGCGGCGCTCGAGCCGGGGCGATTGTGGCGTCTCGGACGAACGAAGTGGCAAGGTGTAGCTCGCGACGTCCTGTTCGCCCGAGGTCTGCACTGGAGTGATGGCGCCGGCATAGCTCGTCGCATCGCGCATTCGACGCGTCCCATTGTGCTGGTATCCGACAGAATTCCGCCCACAAGCATCTGGCCTGGCCGCGTTCCGCCGGTGGTCGCGCTGGCTCAGGTAGCAAGATCCAACGACAACCAACTGGAGATTGATTACGACGCCGTTGTGGCGGCAATCTTCGAAGCCGATGATCAGTGCGGTCAGGACGCCGCGCCGACTCTCGACACGGAACGCCTCAAGGTGCTCATTCGCCAACAGGTTAAGGCCGAGGAGAAGTCGCAACTCAGCGACGACCTCCTCGTGGCCGCCTATCGCCAGGAAGGTTCGGTGCGCAAGGCGGCGGCGTTTCTGGCGAAACAGACGGGACAAATGGTCACCAAAGACAAGGTTCAGGCGGCGGTTATGCGAGCCGGCGGCGCCGCCGCAGTCGCGCGCGGCGACGATAGCGAGTCGGTCGTGCGCACTGTCGCGTCGCAGCGCCGCGACAGGTCGAAAAAAATCATGCGGAAACCAGAACTCAATGACGGCCAATAACTTACGACATCGAGCAAGCGAATCGCCAGAAGCGTGCTAACTGCGCCAGACGCGACAGCGCCGGGGCCGGGTGAAGGCCGTGAGGGCCAACCCCCGGAACCCGCAAGTCGCGTCGGTGTGAATTCGCGGTGATGCACCGCGGCACGACGCGCTGGGACTTCCAAAGGGCAACTCCCTCCGGTCTCGGAGGTAGTTATGCCGAAGTTCGATGTTCAGCAACTCGCCCACAACGAGTACGCCCAGACCTCGATTCGCGTCAAGGCCCGCCAGCTTTGTCGGCGCGACGACTTCAACCGCTCCGAACGCGAGGACGTCGAGCAGGATCTCTGGCTGCACGTGATCGCCAAGGCCGAGAACTTCGACCCCGAGCGGAGTTCGCTGAACACCTACATCGACCGCCTGGTGAACACGGCAGCGGCAATCCTGGTGCGCGGTCGCGAACGCGATATGCGCGCCGAGGGATTCCAAGCGCAGTCGCTCGACGCGATTCCGCGCGGAAAGGACCACCGCAAGAAGTCGCTGCGATCCTCGCTCTCACCGGACGACGGGGCTCGTCGCACATTCTCCGTCCCCAAAAGCGACCTGGCCGAACTTGAGGATCGCGAGGCCTTGGAGTTCGCCCTGGCCTCCATGCCGCCTCATCTCCGGGACCTTTGCGTGCGCGTGATTGGTGGGGAAACGCCAACGGCGCTGGCCCGCGAACTGGGAGTTTCGCGCCGGCAGTTCAGAAAGATGCTGGACGAGGCGCGACGTTATTTCGAACAGGCCGGATTCGGAGATTTGTGACTTTTTTCTCGCCAGCGCGGACAACTCGCCTTTGCGCGGCATATGTAACCAAACATGCCGACGAACATTTCACGAAAGCAGCCGACGCCCGACGGCGTGTCCTTCCTCGTTCGAGAACCTGCTGAGGCGTACCACGCTCAGTCCGACGTCTTCCTGTCGAGCCACGCCTTGGCCGACTTTCGCAAATGTCCCCAGCTCTATCATCAGAAGAAGCTGGGCCTGGTGCGGGACGAGGACCGTCCCGCATATCTCGTAGGGCGAGCCGTTCACACGCTGGCCTTGGAAGGGCGCGATCGGTTCACGGCCGAGTACGCGGTCGGCGGACCGATCAACGAAAAGATAGGGCAACCGTTCGGCGCGGGCACGAAGGCGTTCGCCGAGTGGACTGCGCAGCACGGCAAGCCCGTAGTCACGGAGGCTCAGTTCGCGTTGGTCAACGCGATGGCGGCCAGTGTGCGTGGGCACCAACTGGCCACCCAACTGCTCTCGGCGGGCATTCCCGAGGGCGTCGTTCGCACGGAATATCGCGGGCTCGCATGCCAGATCCGCATGGACTGGTATAACCCGCAGCAAGGCATCGTCGACCTGAAAACGTGCGACGATCTCACCTGGTTTGAAGCTGACGCTCGTCGGTTCGGCTATGGCCATCAGATGGCCTTCTATCGCGCCGTGCTGGCGCAGGTGATCGGGGCGGAAATGCCCGTCTTTTTCATTGCTGTCGAGAAAAGAGAGCCGTTTCGCTGCGGCGTGTGGGTGGTGACCAATGACACGCTGGCGTCGGCGCGGCGCGAAAACGAAGCCGCCATCGAGCGGCTGAAAGCGTGTCTTGCCACCGGTGAATGGCCAACCGGCTACGAGGAGTGCCGGTATTTCGACGGCGTATGAAACGCCCTCGCGACGGACGGCTGGTGTGGCGGGCAGTCACAGAAACCTCGTGCCGATTCGGCCGCCTTTCGTCCGTCGCGTTCTTTTATCCACCCACGAAAGGATCAACGACATGGGACTGATCGAACAAATCCACCGCGGACGCAGCGCAGCGCCGCCGCGACTGATGATTTACGGCACCGAAGGGATCGGCAAGTCGACGCTGGCCGCGCACGCGCCCAAGCCGATCTTCATTCAGACCGAAGACGGTCTCGGCGAAATCGACTGCCACAAGTTCCCACTGGCGAAGTCTCTGGCCGAGGTGCAAACCGCACTGTCGGAGCTTCACAACGAAAAGCACGACTATCAGTCGGTCGTGGTCGATTCGCTCGATTGGCTCGAACGGCTGATTTGGGATTCCGTCTGCCAGGACTATGGCGCGAAGTCCATCGAGAAGGTCGACGGCGGCTATGGCAAGGGCTACATTTATGCCCTCACCCCGTGGCGGCAGTTCATCGACCAGCTCAGCGCTCTGCACCGCGACCGCTGCATGGCGGTGATTCTCATCGCGCACGCCAAGGTCGAGAAGTTCGACGATCCCGAATCGTCCCCCTACGACCGCTATTCGCCGCGTCTGCACAAGCATGCGGCGGCACTGCTCACCGAGTGGTGCGACGCCGTGCTGTTCGCGTCGCGGAAATTCCGCACGCAGACCGAGGACGCCGGTTTTGGCCGCAAGCGGACTATTGCGCACGCCGTGGGCAAGGACGGCGGCGAGCGCGTCCTGAGAACGGTCGGCGGCCCTTCATGCGTCGCGAAGAATCGCTACAGCCTCGACGGCGAACTGCCTCTCGACTGGAACACGCTGCTGGCCGGCATCGCGGCCAGCGCCATCGACGCCTAACCGGCCCCTCCATCTTTCCCTTTCAGGAGACGAACTTCATGGCGACGCTCAATGGGTTCAATGCGAACGAAGTCGATCCGTCGACGGACTTCGAGGCGATTCCCGCCGGCAAGTATCTCGCGGTGATCACCGAAAGCGAGGTCAGGCCCAACAAATCGGGAACGGGCAGCTACCTGCAGTTCACCTTCCAGATCATTGAGGGCGAATACAAAGGACGCTTACTGTGGGCGCGACTCAATCTCGACAATCCCAATTCCACGGCGGTGAAGATTGCCCGCGCCGAACTCTCGGCGATCTGCCGGGCTGTCGGCGTCATGGCGCCGAGCGACAGCGTCGAGCTGCACGACCTGCCGCTGGTGATCTCAGTCAAGTGCAAGAAGCGGACGGATACCGAAGAGATCGCCAATGAGATCAAAGGCTACGCCAAGAAGGAAGCGGCGGCGGGCAAGCCGGTTCAAGCAACCGCTTCCACGCCGCCGTGGCGCCGATAGGAGGTACGGGCATGGCGACAGACGGTCCCGTCCCTGGCGGCCGATGCACGAAGTGCGGCAAGCGGTTCTTGGACGACATTTACCGCTTCCAAGGCATCATCCTGTGCGGCGATTGTCGCTACTTCGTGAGGCATGGCCGCTGGCCAAGTTACGACAGGCATCCCGGCGCCAATGGAACGACGGCGGGAGGGATCATTGCGGTCAAGGAAACCGCTTACCACGGATTCCGCGTTGACGGGGAGAACTGACGTGGGTTTACGGTCGCGGAACAAGGGGAAACGGGGTGAACGCGAGGCGGCCGCGGAAATCAGGAGGTTGTTTCGCACGGAGGCGAACCGCGGCCGCCAATTTTGCGGCGCCGATGAATCGCCCGACATTCGCACCGCAATTGTGCGCGTGCATTTCGAGGTCAAACGGGCGGAAACACTTCGCCTGTACGACGCACTCAACCAGGCCATCGCGGACGCCGGCGAAAACATCCCGGTCGTCCTGCACAAACAGAACCGGCAGCCTTGGGTCGCGATAGTGCCGCTCGACGATCTTCCGCGATTGGCCGTTCAACTCTACTTGACGTTGGCGCAGAACCAATAACGCGAATGCAACTTCGAGGCTACCAGCAAGACGCCATCGCCGCGGTATATCGGCATCTGCGGGAGCGCGACGACAACCCCGTCGTCGTGATCCCAACGGCCGGCGGCAAGACGCCAATCCTGGCGACGATCTGCCGGGATGCGGTGGTGCGCTGGAACGGCCGCGTGCTGGTGGTCAGCCACGTCAAGGAACTGCTCGAGCAGGCGGTCAGCAAGTTGAAACTCGTCTGTCCGGAACTGCCAGTCGGCGTTTACTCGGCCGGGCTCAATCGTCGCGATACGGCGCAGCGCGTGATCGTGGCCGGCATTCAGTCCATCTACAAGCGGGCTCGCGAGGTGGACGCCTTCGACTTGATCGTGGTCGATGAGGCGCACCTCATTCCTGCTGACGGCGACGGGATGTACCGGCAATTCCTGACCGACTCCAGAGCGATCAATCCACATTTGCGAGTCATTGGACTGACTGCGACGCCGTTTCGACTCGACTCGGGTTCGATCTGTGCGCCGGACCATTTTCTGAATGCCATCTGTTACGAAGTCGGCATCAAGGAGCTGATCCGCGACGGCTATCTCTGCCCGCTCGTCAGCAAGGCCAGCACGACAAAGGCCGACACCAGCGGTTTGCACGTTCGCGCCGGCGAGTTCGTAGCGGATGAGGTCGAAAGCCTCATGGATGCCGAGGGCCTGGTCGAGGCGGCATGCGGCGAGATCATCGACCGCACGCAGGACCGCCAGGCCTGTTTGATCTTCGCCGCGGGTGTCAGGCATGGCCGCCACGTGGCCCGCGTGCTTCAGGAGAAACATGGCGTCGAATGCGGGTTTGTGTGTGGCGACACGCCAGCGGGCGAAAGAGACGAACTGCTGGCGAGATTTCGCGGAGGCCAGGACAAGCGGCTTTTCGAACGACCGCCGCTCAAGTACCTCTGCAATGTCAACGTGCTGACGACCGGATTCGACGCTCCCAACATCGACTGCGTCGCGTTGCTACGTCCCACGATGTCGCCCGGCCTCTATTACCAGATGGTTGGGCGGGGATTTCGCCTGTATCCCGGCAAGCAGAACTGCCTGGTGCTCGATTTCGGCGGCAACCTGGTGCGACATGGCCCCGTTGACCAGGTGCAGCCAAAGACGCGCGACACCAACGGCGGCGGCACGGCGCCAGCGAAGGAATGCCCGAAGTGCCATTCGGTCATGGCAGCAGGCTACGCCCACTGCCCCGATTGCGGCTATGCCTTTCCGCCGCCAGAACGCCTGGTTCATGAGTCCAAGGCGAGTGAAGCCGGCATTCTCTCGGGGCAAGTCACGGAAACGAAGTACCGCGTCAGCGACGTTTATTACACCGTGCATACGAAGCGCGACGCCCGCGAGGGCGATCCGCAAACGATGCGCGTCGATTACAAGGTCGGCTGGCACGACTACAAGTCGGAGTGGGTCTGCTTCGAACACACCGGCTTCGCGCGGCAAAAGGCCATCGCCTGGTGGAAACGCCGCTCCCCCGATCCGTTGCCGGATTCCGCCGAATGCGCCGTGGAACTCGCCCAGAACGGTGCGGTCGCCGCGACGCTTTCGATCACGGTGCGCTCGGTCGCAGGCGAGCCCTACGACCGGATCGTCGATTACGAGCTGGGGCCGCTGCCCGAGCCAATACCCGCCGAGGCTTTAGAACTGTGCGAGGATGACATCCCGTTCTAACCTGGACCTATCCGATGCCGCTATTCGTCGTTCTCGAACCGGCGAGCCTCTTCGAGCTCTTGTGCTGTAAGAAACCGTCGCTGCGCCTCCGGCGCCCGCTCGGCAGACCATTCGTAGGCCGCGCGCAAATCCTGCTTGGCTAACCTTTGCAGGACTACCCGATGAGTCATGTTGTTCGCTCGGTACCGTTTGCGTTGCGGATTTCGTCAAAGGCCTCGGCCAATGGAGTGCCTTCATCCCCGGAACGCCATTCATCAATTGCTTCACGTACTGCGGCCAGATCGTCGTCCACTTCCGTCAGGGCCCGCAGTGCGTCACGAAGGACATCGTCTTCGTTTTCATACTGGCCGCTTGATAAGCGAGCCTCGACCATCTGCTGAACGTCGGAAGGAAAGGGATATGGCATCAGGTGTGTTCCTAAACGGTTTTTCTGGAGACTTGGAGGTGAACTTGAATCACTGAGAATCCGACGCGCCTTACCTCGCGGACATATTCGTTTAACCCACGCAGACTTGTCAGATACCCGCATGAACCATTTTACCACGTTGGTGCGAAGTTGTTCCCGCTGTCGCTTTTGGCGCCGCGCCCATGCTCAGAGCGACGTTGGCCGCTGCCAGCGATATCCACCGGAGCCGGCCGACATTGAAGCGACTCAGGGGCCTCCGCCACGCCTCATCGTGATTCACGACTGGCCGCTGACCATCGCCAGCGATTGCTGCGGCGAATTCATGAGCCACGTACTACCGTTCGCGCATCCCGCGGCGCCGTCGGCCAATTGATGAGGAGCTTTGATGGCGCGAGTGTTAGTCATCGGCGATACGCATTGCCCCGGTATGCGGCAGGGGTACGTCGATTTCCTGAAACGGGTCGCTGACGCCTACGACGTGAACCGCGTAGTGCACATCGGCGATCTGGTGGACTGGGCGTCGATCAGCTACCACGAGAAAAGCCCGGCCTTGAGCAATGCGACAAGTGAGTTCGAACACGCCCGGCGGCAAGTGGCCTCGCTCGCGCGAGCTTTTCCGAAGGCCGATTGGTTGCTTGGCAACCACGACGCCCTGACGGAACGCCAAGCAATTTCGGTCGGGCTGCCGGCGCAGGTGCTGCGAGAATACGGCGATCTTTGGGAGGTCGATTGGGTCGTTCACCCGCGGTTCTCGAAGATCTCTATCGACGGCGTCATCTACTCGCACGGCGACAGCGGCCGCGGCGGCAACGACGCCGCGCTCGCGCAGGCCAAGGATCACTTTCGCTCGACCATCGTGGGGCACTTTCACAGTCAGGCGGGCGTGAAGTGGTGGGCGAACTACGAGTTCCGCGTCTTCGGACTATCGGTCGGCTGCGGCATCGACGCCAGCCGGTTGCAGTTCGAGTACGGCCGTCGCATCGTCGCCAAGCCCATTTTGGGATGTGGCGTCGTGGTCGATGGCCGCCGTGCTTACTTCGAACCTTGGCTGTTGAAGTCTCGATAAGGATCATGCATGCGAATCGAAGTGAACGATGAAGTCGCTCGGCTACGTGGCCGTGAAACGCCCATCAAATGTTTCGGCGAATCGGGCCTCGATCCAGCCCAGCACGAGCATGTCGATTTTCCGCGGCGCGCCACACGCGAATGCGATGACTGTGGCAGGCACATGATTTATTGCCGCTGCAACCCAGGAGAAGGCTGAGCCGCGTATGCCTGACGAACCGATGACAATCCGATTTCCAGCGGTTCCGGTAGCAGAAGTTGGCGGCGACGGCGAGAACCCGAAGGACCGTATTGGCGTCCGCAAGCCGCCGTTGCACCTGGTTCCGCCGACGGCGGAGATTCTGGAAAGCGCCGTCATGGCGCTCGGCGCCAAGAAATATGGCGCGTTCAACTGGCGCACCACGAACGTCAGGGCGTCGGTTTACATCGCGGCAGCGCGTCGCCACCTCGTGCAATGGTTCGACGGCCAGGACGACGACTCTGAAAGCGGCGTGTCACATCTCGCCCACGCGCGAGCATGCCTGGGCATTCTGCTGGATGCGATGGCCACGGGGCACTTGGTGGACGACCGCCCGACGCCCGGAGTGAGCGCCACTCTGATTGAACAATTCACCGCCCCTGCCGACGAAACGCAATGATTTATCTCGCCAGTCCGTACACCCATCCCGACGCGCATGTGCGCGAGTGGCGCTTTCGTGAAGCCTGTCGCGCCGCCGCGGCATTGCTGCGCGCGGGAATCACCGTTTTCTCACCGATCGCGCACAGCCACCCCATTGCTTGCTTCGGTATGCCGACGAGTTGGGAGTTCTGGTCGCAAGTGGACCGCGAGTACCTTTCGCGCTGCGATGTGTTGGCGGTGTTGACGCTGCCCGGCTGGCGCGAAAGCGTGGGCGTGCAAGCCGAGATCGCATTCGCCCGAGAACTTCGTCTGCCGGTCGTGTTTGTCGCACCGAGCGAACTCGATGCCGAGGATCGCCAACCGCCGACGCTCAACGAACTGCTGCAATGCCGAACGGCCAGCGAGGGGCAAGCCGCCTGAAATGAAACGACTGAAGATCCTCGGCAAGGTCTGGCGCCTGCGATTCGCTCCCAACATGGCCAATCGCGGCGACTGCGATGCACCCTGCCAACGCGGCAAGGAGATTCGCATTTCTTCGTCGCTTCGTGGCGAAGAACGGCTCGAGGTGCTGATTCACGAACTCTTGCACGCTGCCGGTTGGCATATCGACGAATCGTTCGTGGAGCGTTTTGCTGCGGACGCAGCGCGGGCGCTGTGGCGAGCAGGATACAGGAACGGCGATGAGTGATCTGCACGAGGCGGCGCTCAACTATGCGGCGTTGGGGTATCCGGTGTTCCCGTGTATCCCCGGCCGCAAGGCGCCCCTGACGCCCAATGGCTTTCAGAATGCTACGACCGACGCCGAGCAAATTGACGCTTGGTGGGAGCGTTACCCAAACGCCAACGTGGCGATTCCGACGTCGGGCCTGATCGTCATTGATGTGGACGGGCCGGAGAACGCCTGGCTCGCGGACCAATATGAGCGAGCGGATGATTTGGCCTCGGGCTGCGTAGCACGGACGCCTGGGGGCGGCCGACATTACTACTTTCGCTCGCCCGACGGCGCCGCAATCCGCTGCCAGACGGGACGGCTTGCGCCGAAGGTCGACGTTCGCGCCGAGGGCGGCTACGTGCTCGCGCCGCCATCGGTCGTGGGCGGCAAGGCCTATCGCTGGATTGAAGGTCTAGAACTGGACCAACCACACGAGCGCCAGGCGCCGCTGCCCGCGTGGTTGCTGGAACAACTAACCACGGCGACAGAAAACGCCAGGTCGCCAGGCGTTGAGGTCGGCGCTCAAGGCGCCAACCCAATCCCCGACGGGCAGCGCAACGCGACTCTCGCGCGTTTGGCGGGCACGATGCGCCGGGTCGGCATGACGCGGTCGGAGATCTCGGCAGCGCTCAACCAGGCGAACCGCGATCGGTGTTCGCCGCCACTCTCGCCTGCCGAAGTCGAGCGAATTGCAGAAAGCGTCGCACGCTACCCGCCCGACCAGGTCGCGGTCGCGATGACTGAGGACCATTTTCAACAAATATTCGCTCAGGCCAAGCCAGGCGATCCGCTCACCTTCGAAGCGATTACGTCGCAGGAACTCGACGAGAACGAGTACGACCTGGAATACCTGATCAACGGCGTCCTGGTGCGGGGCCAGCCGGGCGTAATCGCGGGCCCAAAGAAGACGCTTAAAACGAACATCAGCATCGACCTGGCGTTGTCGCTTTCATCGGGCGGTCGCTTCCTTGGGCACTTCGAGGCGGACCTGGAAGCTCGCGTGGGCGTCATGTCGGGCGAGTCCGGCGCGGCAACGGTCCAGGAGACCGCGCGGCGCATTGCAGCTTCCAAGGCTGGTCGCCTCAAAGACTATGCGAACGTGATGTGGTCATTCGCCTTGCCGCAACTCGACAACGCTGCGCATATCGACGCCCTCCATCGGTTCATCACGACTCATCGCCTGGAGGTGCTGATCCTTGACCCGACCTACCTGATGATGCTCGGTCTAGGAGACAACGCCGGCAACCTGTTCATCGTTGGCTCATTCCTCAAATCCCTGGGCGACCTTGCCCAGGCGACGGGCTGCACCCCGCTTTTGTGCCATCACCTCAAGAAGGGCATCGCCGATCCCTACGAACCAGCGGAACTGGAGAACATCGCCTGGGCCGGATTCCAGGAGTTCGTTCGCCAATGGATCCTGCTCAACCGCCGCATCCGCTACGACCCCGACAAGGGCGGCCATCACGAACTCTGGATGTCGGTGGGCGGCAGCGCCGGTCATAGCGGGCTGTGGGGACTGAACATCGCAGAAGGGACGCGCCAGGACGTTGGCGGCCGGCGATGGCAGGTCGAAGTGCTCAGCGCCGCGGATGCATTCGCAGAGCGAATTGCAGCCGCAAGCGAAGCGGCCGACGAACGCAAGCAACGACAACATGAGGTGAAGCTGCAGCGACAGCGAGAAATGGTCTTGGAGACATTACGGCAGTTTCCCGACGGTGAAACGCCGCGGGCGATACGTGAGCTTGCGGGCATTGGGGCGAGGTCTATTCAGGGGGTGCTTGATGCGCTCGTCGAGGAGGGAGAAGTAGTCGTATGCAACGTGCAAAAGAACAAGCGCGAGGAGTTGGGTTATCGGTTGACGAAGGTCGGTGGTCCCGGTGGTCCGTGATGGTCCCGCGCAAGCGGACCATCGGGGGCGGCGGTGGTGGTCCCGCCTATATATATAGGCGGACCACCCACCGCCACCACCGCCGCCGGAGCAGCGGCGCGCTGGCGCTGACTTTGGGACCACCGGACCAGCGCCGCAGACCGCGGTCGGCGGTCCCCTTCGTTCCAACGCCGCCGTCAGAACATTGGCACAGGTTCGCGACGTTTGCCCACGTTGGCGCCGCTCAACGGCCTGGCCGCAACGATCCCCACGCGTCGCCCGCCGCGACACGCGGCCACACGGCGGCCCAAGCGGCGTCTGCCAAAGTGGCAGACCGAAAGACCAGCGGCGAGCCGGTTGATGGTTCCTTCCCGGCGGAAGTCCTCAGGTGCGGCACGCGGGAACAGCCGCCATTTTGAGCAGAGTTTGTTTTCTTTGTCCGAACGTCCCAGGAAGAGATTCGCTATGAAAGTAGAGCTTCGTCCTCTTTCGGAAATCAAACCCTACCCGAACAACCCGCGGGTGAATGACGACGCAGTGGCTGCCGTCGCGGCGTCGCTGCGCGAATTCGGTTTCCGCCAGCCCATCGTAGTCGATGCCGACGGTGTGATTATTTGCGGCCACACCCGCTACAAGGCGGCGCTCAAGCTGGGCCTGGAGAAGGCGCCGGTTCACGTGGCCAAGGATCTGTCGCCCGAGCAGATCAAGGCCTATCGGATCGCGGATAACCAGACCGCGTCGCTCGCGGATTGGGACTATGATCTCCTGCCGATCGAACTGGGCGAACTGCAGACCGCCAATTACGACCTCGGCCTGCTTGGTTTCGACCAGGATGAACTCGCCAAGCTGCTCAGCGGCGAGTTGCAGGAAGGCCTCACCGATCCCGATGACGTGCCCGCGCCGCCGGATGAGGCGATCACGCAGCCTGGCGACTTGTGGATTTTGGGGGAGCATCGATTGCTCTGCGGCGACAGCAGCAAGCCCGAGGACGTAGACCGTCTGCTGGACGGCGCCGTGATTCACCTGGTAAACACCGATCCGCCCTACAATGTCCGCTTGGAACCGCGCAGCAACAACGCCATCGCAGCCGGCCTGAGTTCGTTCTCGAACGACGCAGCGGCCAAGAAGCTCAAGGCGGGGCAGGGAAACGCCGCGTTCGACATCGCGCGTGGCAAGATCAAAGTACCTGGCACGATGCATCACCAAGGACTCGACCTGGCGCGGCACCCGGAGAAGTCCAAACCCACTGGCAAGAAGCTGCGAGCGAAGGACCGACCGCTGGCGAACGACTTCGTGACCGACGGCGAATTCGACCGCCTTCTCGACGCATGGTTTGGCAATCTGTCCCGCGTACTGCTGCCGGGCCGCTCGTTCTACGTTTGGGGCGGCTACGCGAACCTCGGCAATTACCCACCGTTCCTCAAGAAGCACGGACTGTACTTCTCGCAAGGCATCGTGTGGGACAAGCAGCATCCTGTACTCACACGTAAAGATTTTATGGGGTGCTTTGAGCTATGCCAGCCGCCGGACACCCGCGTACTGACGCCATCAGGGACCACCTCGCTTGGGGCGTTGCACGACAATGATCGCGTGGTGAGCTATTCACGCCACAACAACCTGGTCCTTGGGTTGCGCGAGGGATTCGCGGTGCGGAAGGGAGAGCGTGACTACGACGGCCCGCTCTATGGAGTCCGGGTTGGAGCGCACGAGACGTGGACGACGGAGGGGCATATCTGGAGCGTCCGCACCACTCCCGCCGCCAAGGACAAATGGTGCGTCTACCTGATGTGCGACCGTAATCGCTGGCGCGTCGGACGGACGAAGTTCTTTACCACCTGGGGACTGGGGCTGAAACAGCGTCTGGGCAAGGAAGGGGGCGAGTTTGCGTGGGTGCTTCAGGTCTGTAATTCGCGCGTCTACTCGAGCACGCTCGAACAGATTGTTTCCGTGCAATACGGAATCCCGACCACGTTCTGGACGCCGGCGCGCTCGACGCTCCGCACCCGCTCCATGATCGATCAGATCTACGACGCGCTCGACTTGGATCAGATGGAACGGTCGGCGCGGGCTTGCCTCGCTGCTTTTGGGAGAAATGTCCATTATCCGTTCGTAGCCTATAGCCAGACGCGGCACAAATACTCCCATCGCGTCTCGATGCTTCAGCGGAGCTGCAATTTACTTCCGGAGGTAATGGCCGTTCCCGTTCCCACCGGTGGAATGGCTGTGGAATGGCGGCCGATCGCCTCCATCGATGTCCAGCCATACCGTGGTCGGGTCCATTCTCTGGAAGTCGACAAGTATTCTCATTACCTCGCGGACGGCATCGTCACGCACAACTGTTTCTACGGCTGGAAAGAAGGCGCGGGTCACGATTTCTTCGGGCCGAACAACGCGCTCGATTTGTGGCACGTCAAGAAGGTGAATCCGCAAAACATGGTTCACTTGACGGAGAAGCCCGTCGAACTGGCAACGCGGGCCATGCAGTTCTCGTCCCGCGCCGGCGAGAACGTGATCGACTTGTTCGGCGGCAGCGGCAGCACGCTCATTGCGGCTGAGCAGACCGGGCGTCGCGCGTTCCTCATGGAACTCGACCCGCTGTACTGTGACGTAATTTGCGAACGTTGGTACAAGTTCACAGGAAAGGAAGCGATTCGTGTTGATTCTCAAGGAAATCAAACACCGCGATCAAGTCTTTTTGCGGGACAGGCGTAAGATCGGCGGCAACCGCCGACCGCGTTCATGGACGATCTGCCCGCTCTGTCTGTCCGTCTTTGTAATGAATCGCCTAAGTCGTCGGTTCTGCTCCTATCCGTGCAAGGTCAAAGCGCAAACCACCGGCAGGCGAACGAAGCGACAAACAATCACAAAGGCCCGTAGTGCCCAAAGCTTGTTGCGCTATCACATTCAGGCCGGACATGTCGTGCGTCCGACGACCTGCGAAGAATGCGGGGCCACCGATCGCCCCATTGAGGGTGCGCACTTCAATTACGACGAGCCATTGCGGGTGCGCTGGCTGTGTGTTTCATGCCACCGACGATGGGACAAACGCGAACCAAAGCAAGCGACGGTCGTCGCGAAAGCCGCTGGCGAAACGGCGAACCCAACTCCATCAAACGAGAAAGCCCCAGCCGAGGCTGGGGTGGGAGGAGCGGCTGCGTGATTACGACGGCACTATCGACGGTTCGTTTCCGTCTCGCGGGCCAACGCGTCCTGATGCCAACGCGAGAAGTCGATCTCATCGTATGTCGCGGGGCGGACCGTCCGAATATTCGGCGCCGCATCGCCGGTGAGTTCGATGAGCGCCCGACGGCCGAGTTCGCGGGCGACGGTTTCGTTGGGGGCGTCCATCAGGACGTAGTGGGCGAGCGTGGCGACGTAGTACATGATCATGGTTGTGCTCCTGGGGATTGGTTAGCGCTGCGAGAAGTAGTCGGCCAGTTGGCGATAGGCGTCCGCGACGTTGATCGTGTATTCCGCCGCCCATCTCTGAATTTGCTGCTTGGCGTCGCGGTAACTTGTGAGCGTCGCGGCGTCGTAGCCGTTGCCGTCGTCGTCCATCACGCATATCAGGTCGTCGATGATTTCGATGGTGTAGCGCATGGTTCGTTCTCCCGTGGTTCGTGGTGTCGCGGCCCGTCGAACGCCGACGGGCGGCGCGCGAGTCACATGAAGCCAGCCCGCGCCGAAAACATCAATAGTCGGTGGGACGAATTCGCTGCTCGTTTTTCGGGGCCGAAAGGTGACTGGCGCACGAGCCATTGGCCGCGCGCTCGGCGCCAGCGCCGGGCCATCAAACAACCGGTTGGCCACGACGCCGCCACGTTTGCGCCGTGTTGCGGGCGCACGTCGCCGTTGGCCCAGACGCCTACCAACGAGAAAGAGGCCCGCGTGCGGGCCTCGTGGGCGACGTGGCGGCGGGCGGCGCCACTAGGCGGAACCGGCCTCCGCCTCGAGTCGGTCGGCGATGGCCAGCAGGACCTCAACCAGGTCGTCGGCGTCGATCTGCCGCGAGCGGTAGCCTTCATCGATAGCCTTTTGGACGCTGGCCGTTACCTCGCGGATTGCGTCCACCAGTTGTTGCGTTGTCATCGTCTTCCTCATTGGTCGCGTTCAGGAGATGAAAATGAAAACGGCCGCTGTCACCAGCGGACGGTTTTTTGTCGTCGGCGTTTAGCCGTTGAAAGCGAACTTCCCGCGTTCGGTTTTGACAAACCGGGCTTCTTTGCCCTTGGTCGCCAGTTCCCGCAGAATGGCGCTGTACAACGTGGCGTGCGGCGTCTTGCCGCCGGGACTGGTCCAATACCCCTTGGCCGCGATGGCGTCGATCATCTCTTTGCAGTTCATCGGCTCCTTGGTTTCCGCCAGCAGCTTGGCCGCGGCGTCGAGGGCGCTGAGCTTCTTAGGTTCACCATCGTCATCGGCGGGCTTGGCCTTGGCCTTCTTCGCGCGAGCCGCTTCGAGCTTCTTCGTCTCCTCGAGGTCGAGCTGGCTCTGCGGCGCGTCGCCCGTGCGTTCCTCAACCTTGACCTTCGTCTTCGTCGCGGGCGCCTTGGCGGCTTTGGTCGTTTTCGTCGGTTTGGTCTTCTTGGCGGACATGGTTCTTTCTCCTCGTGCGTGTCGCGATGGAAGGGCTGCCATCTTCAGGCCCGCGGAACCACCCGCGGACGACGCCCCGCAGGGCGTTTCGGCTTATTCCGCGTAGATGTGGTCGGCGAGGCCCGCCGCCAGGAAATCGACAATCGCCTGGGCCAAGTGGGTCGCGGCGGGCTGGTCCATTCCGCGGTCCCAGTTGAAAACCGTCTGCCGGTCGGCAAGCCGCTGAATCCAGAGCTTCGAGATGCGGCTCTCGCCCAATTCCCATTCCGCGTTCTCGGCATGATCGGGAAACACCAGCGCGTCAAAGCGATGACCCGCCATGCGTCCACAGACCCACGTACCGCGGCCGGCATCGCGGCGGGTGGTCTTGGTGATTTCCAGGTCGTCGCCCAGGTCGAAAGCGTCGTCGTTGTGCATCGTTCGTTCTCCGGTGGATAGTGGTTCGTCGCGTGCGGTTTACAGGCCGATTTCGTCGAGCAGGCGGTTGTACTGCTCGACCCCGAGGAGGTCGATCAACGTGTTGGCGAACCATTCGAGTTCGCGCAGGCCCTGCTCGGCTTCTGGCGTCGGGGCCTGGTACGAGGTTGCGGATTGCAGGAAGGCGATGATCGTGGCGACCCCCGCAGGCGAAAGGTTGTCGTGAATCACCTTCTCGAAAGCTTCCTGGTCAACGGCCCCGCTCATGCGTTCGTCGTGGTTGGCGTTCATCGTTTTGCTCCTTGGCGTTGGTGGTTGGCGTCCCCGCTGGGACAGTCACACATGAGCAGTGCGGGCGAAAAAACATCAAGCGATGGCGGCCAGAATTCCGCCAGAATTTCGCAGGTTTTTTCTGGGGCGTTTTAGGGCGACCGAAACCATGTCAGGCGACCAATCGCGAAAACCCGTTAATCCCGCGGCGCTGCCGCTGGCCGATGCGGCGCGTCTGCTGGCCAAGGTCGGCGGGCATTCGATAACCGAACGAATGGTGCGGGCCGACGTGGAGGCCGGCGCACCGACGAACGCCGACGGCACGATCAACTTGGTCCAATACGCGGCGTGGTTGGTGCGAGAAATGGGCCGCAGAGCGGGAGAACGCAATGGCGACTGACCCGCGCAAACTACGACCGAGCGAACTGTGCCGCCTGTTGAACTCCACGCCGCTGGGCGAGGTGATCAACGAACGGCAGTTGCATCGGCACCGCACGCGGGCCGGGATGCGCATTGGCGACGCGCGGCACGTCGATTTGCTGCGCTACATCGCCTGGCTAGCCGAACTGCGGCATACGCCTAAAACGCAGCCCGACGGCGATCCCTACGAGAAGCTCAAAGAGCGAGCTCGCGCGCGAAACGTGGCGCTGGCCATCGCGGGCCGCGACATTGGTGACTTGCCCGAAGTGGTCAGTTCCGAACGCAAGGAGCGCGCAGCGTTCGACTTCCGGTTCTTCTGCGAGTCGTACTTCCCACTTACCTTCCACCTGCCGTGGTCGCCGGACCACCTGAAGGTCATCGGCAAAATCGAGCAGGCGGTGCTGCGCGGCGGGCTATTCGCGATGGCCATGCCGCGCGGCAGCGGAAAGACGACGATCTGCGAATGCGCGTGCATCTGGGCGGTGCTCTATGGGCACCGCGACTTCGTGTGCCTGATCGGCAGCGACGAAGGGCACGCGATGGACATGCTCGATTCGATCAAGATGGAAATGGACGGAAACGACCTGCTGCTCGAAGATTTTCCTGAAGTCGTTTATCCCATCCAGGCGCTCGATGGCATTGCCAACCGCTGCAACGGCCAGCTTTACAAGGGCGAGCGAACGCACATCGGCTGGACCGCCCGCGAGATCGTGCTTCCCACCATGCCCGGCAGCGCCGCCAGCGGCGCGATCATCAAGGTCGCGGGCATCACCGGTCGCATTCGCGGCATGAAGTACAAGCGGACCGACGGCCATACGGTGCGGCCTGCGCTGGTGGTGATCGACGACCCGCAAACGGATGAGAGCGCCCGTTCGCTATCGCAATGTGCGACGCGCGAAGGCATCCTCGCCGGCGCCATTCTGGGGTTAGCCGGTCCCGGCAAAAAGATTAGTGGCATCATGCCCTGCACCGTGATCCGGCCAGGCGACATGGCGGATAACATTCTCTCGCGAGAGAAGCACCCGGAGTGGAACGGACAACGCACGAAAATGGTTTACACGTTCCCGACGGATGAAAAGAAGTGGCGACACTACGGCGAACTCAGAGCGGAAAGCCTCCGCGCCCACGGCGACATCCGTCTGGCGACCGAATTCTACGCCGCCAATCGCGAGGCGATGGACGCCGGCGCCGAGATCGCCTGGCCGGAACGATTTAACCATGATGAGTTGTCGGCGGTCCAACATGCGATGAACCTGCGGCTGCAAGACGAGGCGGCGTTTTTCACGGAGTATCAGAACGAGCCGCTCCCCGAAGTTTCAGCCAACGATGACGAACTGACAGCCGACCAGATTGCGGGCAAGGTAAACCGCATGCAGCGCCGCGTCGTACCGGTCGGCTGCAATCACCTGACGATGTTCGTGGACGTACAGGCAAACCTGTTGTTCTTTGTCGTCGCGGCCTGGGAGGGCGACTTCACCGGCTATGTCGTCGACTACGGCGCATTTCCGGACCAGCAGCGCCCCTACTTCACACTCCGCGATGCACGTTTCACATTGCCGCTGGCGACGAAGACAAGCGGTATCGAAGGGGCGATTTACGCCGGCCTCGAGCAGCTTACCACGTCGTACCTCGGCCGCGAGTGGCGCCGCGACGACGGCGCCATGCTGCGGATCGAACGCTGCCTGATCGACGCCAACTGGGGATCGAGCACCGACGTGGTCTACCAGTTCTGCCGCCAGTCCACCCACGCGGGTATTGTCATGCCGAGCCACGGGCGGTTCGTAGGTGCTTCGAGCCAGCCCTTTTCCGAGTACAAACGCCGGCCAGGCGACCGCGTCGGGCACAACTGGCGTATGCCCAACGTAGCGGGCAAACGGGCGGTACGGCATGTCGTTTACGACACCAACTTCTGGAAGACGTTCGTTCACGCTCGACTCGCCGTGCCCCTGGGCGACCGCGGCTGCCTCTCATTGTTTGGTGACAGCGCCGATCAACATCGGCTGTTCGCCGAACACCTCACCGCCGAGTATCGCGTGAAGACCGAAGGCCGCGGCCGAACGGTCGATGAATGGAAGATGCGCCCCGAGCGCGGCGACAACCACTGGTTCGACTGCCTGGTAGGCTGCACCGTCGCCGCGTCGATCCAGGGCGCGGTTTTGGCGGGGACCGGGGGTTGCGTCGCGGCCGTCAAGCGCGAGCGGGTCAGCTTCGCCGAACTCCAAAGGAGCTGGCGCCGTTGAAACGCCCGTCGTCCTCGCCACAGCGCGGCATTGAGTGCTCTCAGTGCGGTTGCCGGCATTTCTACACCACGCACACCGAGCCGCTCCGTGACGGCCGCATCCGCCGGCGGAAGGTGTGTCGGCATTGCGGCCGCAAGATGGTGACGTTCGAACACCCGGCGGGCCTGGCCGGAAAGCTGCATCGCTACCTGTAGCAGCATTCTCGAAATTCTTTCCGCTCGCGCGGACAAGTGGCCCTCGCGCGGCATATGTAACCCTATATCGGCGAATCACTCCCGCCACACAATAGATCACGCTGCGATGGCGAACGACCTTGACGACGCCATTCGAGAGAACGCAACAGGGCCCGCGAAGGCCGCTGGCGATTCGGGCTCGATGGAACAACATAAGCTCCCCGACCAGATCGCGGCGGACAAGTACCTGGCATCGAAAGAAGCGGCCAAGTCGAAATCTCGCGGTTTGCGGTTTAACAAGCTCGTTCCTCCCGGAGCCGATTAACGCGTGCTCGCCTGGCTATCCAATTTGTTCGCTTCGGCTCCACCGACTCGCGTCGAGCAGAATCGCTCTCTGCGAATGGTGCGTGGACGCTACGACGCGGCCTCCACCAGCGATGAGAACCGCCGGCACTGGGCCAACGCCGACGCCTTATCGGCCAACGCCGCTAACAGCCCCGATATACGGCGCATCCTGCGGAACCGGGCCAGGTACGAAATCGCCAACAACAGTTACGCCCGTGGCATCGCGCTCACG
>JAANMU010000625.1_pt1 | contig 40811 bp, 35 predicted proteins | sample 7279701 | NCBI WGS metagenome assembly JAANMU01 (sample SAMN14094539, study PRJNA606508) | bioreactor metagenome | isolation source: A lab-scale SPAN reactor treating ammonium-rich wastewater day 57 | place: Ireland: Galway | collected 2017-03-13
GAGAACCACAACCGCACGGCCACCGGTTTACACGATCCCACGCCCAGGCGCAACCCTACCCAATTTACCAAGGTGCCCCAAAGTGCGCGCTGGCCCTGTAGGTGAACCCAGCCAACACCAAGGCCAATTCGGAGGCCGCATCCTCCGCGTTGGCCTTTTCTTTTTGGCTGATCCAGCTGGTTGTTCATTGGAGACGCGAATATGCCCGACAACCTCTACAGCGCGATCTACGATAATGCCCTGGGGCTAGCGAAGGCATCGGGCAATTGAGGTTCGGTCGAGCAACACAAGCTTACCCACCAGATCGCGGCCGACAAGTATCTGTCGCCCAAGGCGGCAGCCAAGTCGAGGCCTCACGGTCTGGTGTTCAACAAGCTGTGCCCCTTGGAGCCGGATAGTGCTGGGATGGCTGTCTAATTTGTTCGCAACGAAAGCAACCCGTGCTCACAGGGGTCGCCTGGCGCGGATCGTCTGAGCCATGGAAGACTCGGCGGGCTCCAATCAGGAGAACCGCCGCCAGCGGGCCGGTGCCGATGGTCTGTCGGCCAACGCCGCCAACAGTTGTAAAGTGCGATGCACGTTCGATGCCCGGAGCTGCTCTCGACACCACTCAGCCCGTCACTGTCGGGCGAAAGCAGCGCGTCAGCTTCGCTCAACTGCAGAGGCAGAGCCTGAGGTGGAACCGCGAACGCCAATTTCAGAATTCTTTGCTCGGCGTTTCGTGATCCGCTCTCGATTTGCGGTAGGTAAACGATAGAGGGACATCTTTCTCTCATCGATGCCTGGAGCAGTTGGTGCCAGACGATCTGTCCGACAAGATCCGCGTTAACGCCGAGGGGCCCGCTAAGGCCGCCGGTGACTCGGGCTCGATCGAGCAGCACAAACTGCCGGATCAAATCGCTGCGGACAAGTATCTCGCGTCGAAGAGGGCGGCCAAGTCGAAGTCGCGTGGCCTGCGGTTCAACAAGCTTGTTCCACCTGGGGCTGACTAACGCGTGTTTGGCTGGCTATCCAATTTGATCTCGTCCCCGCGCTCTTCTCGAGCCGTGCAGGCTCGCGGCTTGCGACTGGTTCGTGGCCGCTACGACGCGGCCTCGACCAGCGATGAGAACCGTCGGCACTGGGCGAACGCCGATGCCTTGTCGGCAAATGCCGCCAACAGTGCCGACGTGCGGCGCGTGCTCCGCACTCGCGCCCGCTATGAAACGGCCAACAACTCCTATGCGCGGGGCATCGTGTTAACGCTGGCCAACGATGTGGTTGGCACGGGACCTCGTCTGCAACTGCTCACGGCGGACGGCGAAGCTAATCGCGCCATCGAGCATCACTTCATGCGCTGGGCGAAAGCGATCCGATTGGCCGACAAGCTGCGCACGATGCGGATGGCCCGCGCGACAGACGGAGAGGCGTTCGCCATCTTGACGGTCAATCCATCGCTGACAACCGCGGTGCAACTGGATTTGCGACTGATCGAAGCCGATCAGGTGTGCTCGCCGGACTTTACAGCCCAAGCCAATAATATCGACGGCATCGTGCTCGACGACGCGGGCAACCCCGTTGAATATCACGTTTTGAGGCGCCACCCGGGTGAATTCGCGTATGGCGCAGCGTGCGAATACGACCGAGTGCCGGCTTCCGTCGTGATCCACTGGTATCGCTGCGACCGCCCGGGGCAGGCTCGCGGCATCCCCGACGTCATGCCGGCGCTGCCGCTGTTCGCGCAGCTGCGGCGATTCACTCTGGCGGTGCTGGCCGCGGCTGAAACGGCCGCCGACTTCGCAGGCATCCTCTATACCGATGCTCCGGCAAACGGCGAAGCGGATGCTGCCGAACCGTTCGAGCCGATCGCACTGGAGAAACGCGCTCTCGTGACGATGCCCGGCGGCTGGCGCATGGACCAGATGAAGGCCGAGCAGCCCTCGACGACTTACGGTGAGTTCAAGCGCGAAATTCTCAATGAAATCGCCCGCTGCCTCAACATGCCGGCCAACGTCGCGCGGGCCGATTCTTCTGGATACAACTACGCCTCCGGGCGGCTTGACCATCAGACCTATTTCAAATCGATCCGTGTCGAGCAATCGCATCTCGAATGCATTGTACTCGACCGCATTCTTTCTGCCTGGCTCGACGAGGCGGCGCTCGTCCCCGGTCTGATTCCCTCGGGCTTGCCGCCGTTCTCCACCTGGGACCACCAATGGTTCTGGGACGGAAGGGAACATGTTGATCCATCCAAGGAGGCGACAGCGCAGGCGACCCGCCTCACCAGTCACACCACCACGCTGGCCGAGGAATACGCTCGTCGTGGGCTGGACTGGGAGGAGCAACTGCGCCAGCGGGCCAAGGAAGTCGCGCTGATGAATCAACTGGGGCTCACGGAGCCGGTCGAGGTGGCGGCCGGCGCTTTGCTCGAGGAGCTCGAGGAGGACGACGATGAGCGGTGAACTGCGTGAATTGCGACTGGTGGGGCCGGCAACCGTCGAGGCGGCGGCCGATGGTCCGGAGGATAAACCGGCGATCATCCATGTCGCCGCCTACAACGGCGGCCTGATGCGCGTGGCCGAATACGGTCGGGTCGTCCTTGACGTGGAAGGAATTGAGTCGCCCGAGCGCGTGCCGCTATTGGCCGACCACGAAAACAGCATCGACGCGGTGCTGGGTAGCGGCGCGCCGGCCCGGATCGAAGGGCGACTGGCGGTAAATGGCACGTTGTCCCGCACCAGCGAAAGGGCCCGCCGGGTGATCGACCTGGCCCGCGATGGCGTGCCGCTGCAAGCGAGCGTCGCCGCCGAGCCGCTGCAAACCGAACGCATCACCAAGGGGAAGCAAGCCATCGTCAACGGTCGGACGATCCGCGCCGACGACAGCAGCTTCCTGTTGGTGCGGCGCTCGCGCCTCAAGCATGTCGCCATTGTGGCCAACGGGGCCGACGACACTACGACCATCAACATCGCGGCCGCCGCCGCGCAACTCCAGAAAGGTGGACTTATGCACGCGAAATTCCGCGAATGGATCGAGGGGCGCGGCTTCTCACCCGACGACCTCAGCGAACAACAGCTGAGCTCGCTGCAGGCGATGTACGAGGCCGAGAAGGTCGCCCGCGAAGGTGGGGACGACGGCGAAGCCAATCAAGTGATCGAAGCGGCGCGGCGCGAGCGGTCGCGGCGCAGCAAGATCAAGGGGTTGATTGCGGCGGCCATCGACAACAATCCAGGCTGCGACCTGGATGCTTTGGAGCATATCGCCGACGAGGCAATCAAGGCGGGTTGGACCATTCAAGAAACCGAACTGGCCATTCATCGTACGATCCTCAAGCGGCCCAACGTCGGAGTTCCCCGCGCGACCTCCTCGGCAATTCCGACGACTCCGGTGCTCGCCGCCGCGCTGCTCATGCGCTGCGGTGTGCGCGACGAATGGCTGGCCAAGGATCGCGACTTCGGTCCCCAAGTGGTCGAAGCGGCCTGGAAGCGACGCAGTAGCGGACTCCACGCCACGATTGCGGCCGCGCTCCAGGCGGACGGCAAGGCCGCGCCTCACGATGGCCTGGAATTGTTCCACACCGTGGTTCAACACCAGATTCAGGCAGGCTTCTCCACGGTTGATTTGCCCGGCCTCTTGGGAACGGTCGGCAACAAGCTGCTCCTCGATTCCTTCACGCGGGTGGATGGAACCTACGAGCGGATCGCGCAGCAGGCCGACTTCAACAACTTCCTCACCTACACGATGTTCCGACTGGACCACACGGGCGAGTTCGCCAAGGTGGGACCGACGGGCGAGATCAAGCACGGCAAGCTGAACGAGACGACCTACACGAATCGGCTGGAAACTCGCGGCCAAATGCTGACCCACAGCCGTGACGCGCTGATCAACGACGACGTGAACGCTTTCCAGCAACTCTTCGCCTCGGTCGGGCGCAAGGCGCGGCTCGCGGTGGAGAAGGCACTTTATAGCGCCGTCATGGAAGCGAGCGACTCGTTCTACACGGTGGCGAAGGGCAATCGTCTCACTGACACCGCGCTTTCCGTCGAAGGGCTTGGCCTGGGAGAGGCGGCCATGCTCGGACAAGTTGCCACTGATGGCGATCCGATCTACAGCCAGCCGGCGATCCTGCTCGTGCCGCCGGGACTCAAGTACCTGGCAGACCAACTGTGGACCTCGGCCTCGGTGAACCAGACGCCAGCGAACAATAAATCACAGGGCGTCGATAACCCGTACCGCGGCCGGTTCCGGGTGGAGTCGTCGCCCTATTTGGCGCTGGCCGGCATGCCGGGGGCCTCCAATTCCAACTGGTATCTGCTGGCCGACCCCAACAACCTGCCAGCGTTTCAGGTCGCGTACCTGCGCGGCCAGCGTCAACCGACCATCGAGACGGCCGACGCCCAGTTCAACACGCTGGGCATCCAACTGAGGTGCTACTTCGACTTCGGCGTCGCCCGGATCGATCATCGCGGAGCACTGAAAGCCAGCGCGTAATCCACTCCCTGCTCGTTCATCGTCCATGCATAGAGGAGACGACCACTCATGGCGGATTTCATTCAAGACGGTCGCTCGATTGACTATACCCCGGTTGCGGACGTGGCGGCCGGGGATGTGATCGTCCAAGGCGATCTGGTCGGTGTGGCCAAGGTGTCGGTCCCCGCAGGGCACGCCGGCGCACTGGCGGTTGAGGGAGTCTTCGACTTCGACAAAGAAGCGGAAGGCGGCGTCACGTTTGCCGTCGGTTCGCTCGCGTACTGGGACGCGGTGAACAACTTTGCGGTCGCCACGGACGGGGCCGGTGCCAACAAGCTGCTCGGCAAGGTGGTGCTGGCGGCGGGCGACAACGACGCCACTGTCCGCGTGCGCCTCGCCCAGTAGCAAGGGAACAAGACCTCGATGGCCGACTTGCTCGCCTACGGTTCGAACTGGCTGGAAAACCAGCGCACCAAGCACTGCACCCGCGAGGTGACGTATGTGCGGGGTGCCGATTCGATCGCGGTGCGGGCGACCATCGGCCGCACGGAGTTCAAAACCGACAACGGCGAAACGGTGCGGATCGAGTTCACCGACCGCGACTTTCTGATCCTGGTCAGCGATCTCGAATTAGCTGGCCAACGGATTACGCCGAAGGCTGGCGACCAGCTTCGAGAAATCCAAGATGGCGCGATCTATGTGTTCGAGGTCATCGCCTGGCGGTATTCCGATCCGTATCGCCAAACCTTCCGCATCGAAACCAAGCATGTGGGGACTGAATCCTGATGGCGACGATCAACAACATCGCCGATGCCATTGTCGCGGAACTCAACGCGGCGACGTTCAGCCAGTCGGTGACGGCTGCGCGGCACTACCTGCCCCGGTTCGAGCTCACTGAGATGCAAACGCTGCATGTGAGCGTGGTTCCTAAAAGCATTGTCTTGGCTGGCGGTGACCGCTCTCGCAGCCAGGGCGACTACAGCGTCGATATCGCGGTCCAGCGGAAGTTCCAGACCGGCGACAACGCTGAACTGGATGCGCTGGCCAATCTCGTCGAGGAGATCGCCGATCACTTTCGGGCCAAGCGGCTGTCGTCATACCCGAATGCCGCCTGGCTCAAGACCGAACAGAGCGTGTTGTACGCCCCCGAGCACATGGAGGAACTTCGGCAGTTCACCAGCGTGTTGACACTTACCTATCGGGTTCTTCGGTGATCGGCAGCAACGTCTCATAAGTCCTTGGCCTACGAACTGAGGCAGCCTACTGACGATCACCTGGAGGGTTTGCGATGACATGGTGGATTGACCGAGCGATTGCCCTGTCAGCATTGCTGATGCCGATGGTAATGGGCTGGTCCGGTTGGGCGACCGCCCGGCTGGTTGACCACGGCGACCGGTTGACACGCATCGAGCGCGGCGAGCTCGAAAGCCTGCGGCGGTTCGAGTCCCTAGAGCGGACGCTACAGCGGATTGAAGCCAAGATCGACCAGTTGAGGAAACCATGACCACGGCCTGGCACATTTGCATCAGCGGCTACCGGCAACGAGAGGATCGCCACAACGGCATCTTCGACTTGTGGCGTCAACTGTCGCGTTACGATTCGGCGGCCATCCGGTCGCACTATGCCCGCTGGGACGATGATTTCGAACCGCTGGCCGCCATGATCCACCACGCCAGCCAGTTGGCCGGATCGCCGCCCCTGGTCGCCGTATACGCCTTCAGCTATGGCGCCGGCTGGGGAATGCCACGGTTTGCCCGCGCCCTGGAGCATTACGGGTTACCCGTCGCCCATGCGTTGCTCAGCGATCCGATCAACCGCTTTCGTATTCGCTGGCTGAACTGGCTCAGCCTGCGGTGGTGGTTGAATTGGCAGCGCGTGGTTGTGCCGGCCAATGTGGCCGAAGTCCACCACTGGCGACAAACCCACGATCCATGGATTCGTGGCCACAACGTCGTTGCCGCTGATCGGCAGCGCACGACCGTGCATCCGCCGGTCATCGTGCCGAGCCTGACTCACTCGGCGATGGACGACTTGGCGCTGTTTCACCGCACGGCCCTCAAGATCGCCCACGCGATGAATTTTCGAACGTCGTTCCAAACACATCCCATATCTCCGGAGCCGATTGAGCAATGACACACGTGGCTCGTAGTCGCAATCATGATCCATGCAGAACCTGGCCGTGGCCCTGGATGTTCGCGATCGTCGCGTTGATGATCTACCAGCCAAACGGAGCCGCGCTGGGGCAGCCATTGCCTCGCACCTTTGGCGAACCGGGCGACGGTTACGCCGATCCGCGGCTGCCGCAGTTGGAACGACCGGCGCGGCCGGCAAGCCCGATTGCCGCCCCGTCCGAAGTGGTGCTGTTTTCCGCCACTTGGTGCGAGGCCTGCCCGCCGTCAAAAGCGTTGGCCCAGCGGCACGGTATAAGAATCTATGATTTCGACGCCGACCGCACGCTGGCTCAACAGCACAATGTGCGTATTGTGCCGACCTGGCTTGTGATTGTCGATGGCCGCGTCATCGAACGGTATGAGGGCACCCCCAGCGCCCAGCGGCTGCGACAAATGCTGGATCGACGCGAGGCCCAACCATCGCCGATTCGCTACGATCAGCCGCCCAATGGACCGGCGCAGCGACCTTCGCTCCGCGATACTACCGTACAAATCCAGGCCGGTCGCTACGGCGGCAGCGGCGTGATCGTGGGATCGCAAAACGGCAAATGCTTGGTTCTGACGGCACAGCACGTTACCGCCGGCGGCGAACCATACACCGTCACGACGAGCCAGGGCCAGTACCAGGCCAAGCTGTTCGGCTATAACGCCGTACTTGACTTGGCCGCGCTCATCATCGAGCCCGGTAAAGATCTCCCGGCGGCCCCACTGGCCGAGATGGAACCGCGCGATGGCGACGCAATCACGCTCTGCGGTTTTGGCGGCGGCCGCTGGAAAGAACTGCCCGGCACCGTCAAAGGTTATTCGCGACACCAAACGCATGAAGAGACCGATTTGGTCGTGTCGCCCAAGGCCATTAGCGGCGACTCGGGTGGGCCAATTTACAACACCCGCGGCGAGGTTGTCGGCATCCTCTGGGGCGGCCCAGTGCATGCTCCGGGGCAACCGTTGATCCACACCCAAGCGGTGCGACCAACCAGCATCGACGGCTGGTTTGAGCAGAAGACCGGTGCGCTGGCGCAGATCTTCGGGCCGCATTCGATGGTTTTGGAGAACCGCGAAGCGGTGGCTCGCCTAGAAGCCAAGATGCAGGACCTGGGGTACTCGGCACAAGAGATCTCCCAACTGCGGGCCGACCTGGTCCGTTTGCAAGGCCAGGTCGAACGCAACAGCCAACTCGCGGAAACGGCGCGGCAACTGTATGCCGAATGGTCGCCGATCCGCGATGATGTGATCGCCCTCGTGCGCAATGGCCTCGCCCCCGAACGCCAGGCGATTCTCGATGCGGCCAATGCCCAGGCCCAGCGGTTGATTGCCGATCAAAAACTGAAAGACCAGGCGATCATTGCCGCGGCCGAACAGAAGGTCGCCGAAGCGGAAGCCCAAGTCGCGGCCCTCAAGAACGACGTGGGCGAAGCCAAAGCGATCGCCGTCAAGGCCGAACAGGGTGTAGCCGAAGCCCGCGTTTCGATTCTGGAGACCGTGGCCAATGCGCTGGGCAACTACCGCGACGCCCGTAATGCGGGGGCCTCGCCCGCCGAAGCAGGACTTTCCACGGCCGAACAGGTACTTCGAGAACGAGAGCGAGAGCGCGAAGCCAACATCATCGACGCTATTCAGGCAGGGGTGAATGCGAAGCAGCAAGGTGCCAGTGGCCTATCGATTGCCGAGGCGGTGTTGATCGCATTGACCGGTGGAGGCGTTGTCGGAGGCGCGATGCATCTATTGCGCCGGCGGGTGGCTCCTGCTGCTGTCAGCGTTGCCAGCGACGCGCTGATGCATCGTTTGCTCGAACGCCTGGGCGACAAGCCCGATAAGTAGCGTTTCCCAAAAAACATAGCCCCGTTACGTCGGCACCGAGGCTCTATTTCACTAGCCAGAACGCCACCAAAGGACATGATCGGCATCAAGTTCTCAGAAGCCAAGGACATGTTCTTCGACCGCCCGGCGGTGATGAGCGCCACCGATCGCGCTCAGCGGAAGGTGTTCTCCAAGTTCGGATCGTTCGTGCGGCGCACCGCCCGCTCCAGCATCCGCAAGCGGAAGTCCATCTCGGAACCGGGCCAGCCGCCCAGTAGCCACACGGGGATTCTCAAGCGAACCATCTTCTTCCTCTACTCGCCTGAAACCCGCAGCGTGATCATCGGCCCAGTGCTGCTCAACAAGGGGACCGATGCGCCGCGTCTGCTTGAGCATGGCGACACGGTCACCCGGCGTCGGCGCAAACGGCGGGTGCGGGTGAAGTACCGGCCGCGACCTTTCATGGGGCCGGCGTTCGCGAAGGAACAACAGCAACTTCCCGCCCTGTGGCGGAACTCGGTCAAGTGAGGTGATGCCATGGGCGTGAAACTCGGGATGGACGCGAAGCTGTACCGCAACACCGGCAGCTACGAAACGCCAACCTGGAACGAGGTCACCAACGTTAAGGACGTGACGCTCAATCTCGAAGCGGGCGAAGCCGATGTGACCACGCGCGGCAACGCCGGCTGGCGGGCCAACATCGCCACGCTCAAGGACGCCAGTCTTGAGTTTGAGATGGTGTGGGACACGGCCGACGACGATTTCACCGCCATTCGCCAGGCATTTCTTTCCAACGGCTCCGTCGAGTTCGCGGTGCTGGACGGCGACGTCGAAACCACCGGCTCCCAGGGGCTGCGGGCCACGATGGCCATCACCAACTTCAGCCGTAGCGAACCCCTGGAAGAAGCGATCCAGGTGAGCGTAACGGCCAAACCCACCTACGCCGACAACCCGCCCGAATGGATGTCGATCAGCTGAGCGGAGAACCCATGACCACGTTTAATGATACCCAGGGCCGTACCTGGACAGTAACGATCAACGTTGACGCCATCCGCCGCGTGCGCTCGCTGCTGAACGTCAACCTGCTCGATGCGGTGGACGGCAACCTGCTGGAACAACTGGTCGTCGATCCGGTGCTGTTGTGCGACATTCTGTTCGCACTGGTGCAGCCCGAGGCGCAGGCCAAAAACGTCAGCGACGAAGATTTCGGCCGAGCGCTGGGGGGCGACGCCCTCGACCAGGCGACCACGGCGCTGCTGGAGGGCCTCGCCGATTTTTTCCCGAGCGGGAAGCGGGCGGTGTTCCGCAAGGCGCTAGCCAAACTCAAACAGTTGGAAGCGTTGGCGCTGGAAACGACCAGCAAGCGGCTAGAGAGCGACGAATTGGAACAGCGGATGCGAGAGCAACTGGGCGTTCCGACCATCGGCCCGACGCTTGGAAACTCGTCTTTCAGTTGGCCGGCATCGTCGGAGTAAATCCCGGCCCGTTCACGCTGCGGGAATTGGTCTGGATGGCCGACGCCAAGCAGATCGACGAGTGGAACCATACGGCGGCGGTCCTGGCCATGCTGGCCAACACGCACCGCGATCCCAAGAAAACCCGGCCCTTCAACCCGGCCGACTTCCATCCCGGCAACCAGCGCCGGCAGCAGAAACCGATCCAGAAAGTCGACATCAGCGTGCTCAAGACGGTCTTTGTGGACCGGGCACCTTTTCCAAGGTAACCCAAGATGGCCTCCAGCCAAGGTATTCGCGCCGGCAAAGCGTTCGTCGAGCTGTTCGCCGACGACACCAAGCTGGTCCGCGGCCTGAAGGCGGCCGAGCAGCGGCTGAAGGCCTTCGGCGCAGGCATCCGTTCCCTCGGCACCAAGGTGTTCAGCCTCGGGGCGGCCATCGTCGCGCCCCTGGTGGCCACCACCAACGTCTTCGCCTCGATGGGCGATCAGTTGGCCAAGATGGCGATCCGCACGGGCATTTCCGTCGAGGCGCTATCCGAGTTGGGCTACGCCGCCGAGCAATCGGGCTCCGACCTGGCCACGCTGGAAAACGGTGTCCGTAAGATGCAGAAGTTCCTGGTCGATGCGTCCAAGGGCTCGCAGACGGCCAGCTTCACGCTCGGCAAGCTCGGCCTGCGGCTGGCCGATTTGGCAGGCCTCGCACCCGACGAACAGTTCGCACTGTTGGCGGATCGGTTGTCGGAGATTCGCGATCCCACCCTCCGCGCGGCGCTGGCCATGGAGATCTTCGGCCGCACCGGCACCAACCTGTTGCCGCTGATGCAAGACGGCGCGAAGGGCATCGAGGAACTCAAACAGCAAGCTCGCGACCTGGGTCTGACGATCCGCACCGAGGACGCCCAAGCGGCCGAGGTGTTTGGCGACCGGTTGTCCGATCTGTGGAAGGTCATGAAGAGCGGCACGTTCGCCATCGGCGCGACGCTGGCTCCGCTGCTGCAAGACCTGGTCGTGCGGGCCACGAAGGTCGTCAAGGTGGTGGTCGATTGGGTGCGGCAGAACCAGCAACTGGTGATCACCGTGTTCAAGCTGGGGGCCGCCGCCATGGCTGGCGGGGCGGCTGTTATTGTGCTGGGCTCGATGATCTCCGGCATCGGCGCGGTGCTCGGCATGTTCGCTGGAATCGTCACCGGCGTCGGCACCGTGCTGGGCATGCTGGGAACCGTGATCGGGGCACTGCTTTCGCCGGTGGTCGTCGTGTCGGCTGCGGTCGCGGCGCTGGGAGCTTATCTCTTGTATGCCTCGGGCCTGGGAGCCAAGGCGCTGAGTTGGCTGGCCGAACGATTCGTTGGTCTGAAGAACGACGCGCTGGCCGCTTGGCAGGGCATCGGCGACGCCCTGGCGGCGGGCGACATCGGCCTGGCCGCCAAGATTCTGTGGCTCACGCTCAAGCTCCAGTGGCAGAAGGGCGTGGCGGCGCTCAACGAGGTCTGGGCCACGGTGAAAGAATTCTTTCAGTCCACCTGGACCGAGGCGGTCTACGGCACGGCGAAGATCGCCACCAACGCCTGGGCCGGCCTGCAAACCGCGTGGACTCATACGGTGGATTTCTTGGCGGACGCTTGGGCGGTGTTCACTGCCGGCCTCGCCAAGACCTGGCATAAGTCGATCGGGTTCATCCAGAAGGCGTGGGTCAAGCTGAAAGGTCTGTTTGACGACGAGGTGGACGCCGAAGCGGAAATCACCCGTATCAACGAGGAAGTGGCCGCCAAGAACAAAGCAGTCGACGACGAGCGCAACCAGAAGATCTTTGAGCGAGAGCAGGCTCGCAAACAGCGGTTGGGTGAAATCGAAGGTGAACGAAGCGGCACGATCGATCAGCTCAACCAGATGCGGGATGCCGAGCATGCGGCGCGCCAGCGTCGGAACGCGGCCGATCAGGGTGAGTCCGAGCAAGCCCTGCAGCAAGCGCGAAAGGAATGGCAGGACGCGATCGCCGAGGCGGCCCGCAAGCGGAAGGATGTGGAAGCGGCCGGTGAACCCGAACGCATGAAGAAAGCCCAACTGCATCTCAGCCAAATGGGCGAACTGATGACCGACCTGGGCGACGCCAAGGTCAGCGTGAAGGGCACGTTCAACGCGTTCGGCGCTCGCGGCTTGGGCTCGGAAGGACCGGCCGAACGGACCGCTAAGGCGGCCGAGGAGATCGCCAAGAACACCAGGCGGCTCTTGAACGAGGCCCAGCATGGAGGGCTGAAGTTCGGATGAGCGAGCAGCCAAACGAACCCGGTCTTCTGCGCAAGGCGGCCAACTTCAGCGTGGCGGTGGCGCGGCATGTGGCCGACGGCGGCCGCAAAGTGAGCGACGAGGTCGGCCTGGCCCGGCTGATCGTGTGCGCTGATTGCCCGGCCTTCGATCCCAAGAAGATCGCCTGCCGGAAGCGGAAGTGCGGCTGCCGGCTGAAAACCAAGGTTCGCTGGCGCAGCGAAAAGTGCCCGCTGGATAAATGGCCTCATGAGGAAATGTGATGCCGATCGTCGTAGCCGAAAAATGGGATAGCCGCGAAATCAACGATGGCGACGAAGCGACCGTCGACCTGAAGTACATCATTCGGGGCACGACGGACGACTTGGAGGCACATGATGCGCTGCTCGATCACGTGCCTGACCTTTACGGTGGGTTGGTATCGCATTCCGCCCACATCGAGCGGATCGCCTGGGATACCTGGGAAGCCTCGGTGCGTTACGGCGAGCGCGAACGCAAAGAGCCGGGCGAATCGTCGTTCGCCTTCGACACCGGCGGCGGCAATCAGCACATCACGCAAAGCCTGGCCACCGTCGGCGCGTATGCCGCTCCGGGTCAAATGGCTCCCAACTTCCGCGGTGCCATCGGTGTCACGCACGACAGCGTGGAAGGCGTCGACGTCACGCTGCCAGTCTACAACTTCTCGGAAACGCATTACATCGCCACCGCTGCGGTAACGGGTGCCTACAAGGCGGCGCTGTTCGTGCTGACCGGCACGGTCAACAACGCCGCCTTCAAAGGGTTTGCCGCCGGCGAGGTGCTGTTCCTCGGCGCATCGGGCTCGAAACGAGGTAAGGACGACTGGGAGATCACGTTCAAGTTCGCGGCCAGCGCCAATGCTACCGGCATCGCAGTGGGCGAAATCACCGGCATCGCCAAGAAGGGCTGGGAATATCTGTGGGTGCGGTACGCCGATGCCGAGGACACCGACGCCCACGTGCTGGTGAAGAAACCGGTCGCGGCCTACGTCGAGCAGGTCTATCCGTACGGCAACTTCGCGGGCCTGGGGATTGGAGTCTAAAGGCATGGGCGATTCGTTCAAGAAAGTTCAATCCGGCCAACCGCTTTCGATCCCGGCCGAGACGTTCAACGCATTTCTGGATGCGGCCCGCGATCATCGCTCCCGCCAGCAATCGCGCGAGCAGGAGCGTGCGCCGCTGTTCCGCCAGTCGGGCATCGTTCGCGTCAAGAATGGTAGCGACGGCGATCGTGGCCGGTTCGACATCCTGGGCATCGACCGGCCGATCTTCATGCCGGGCGACAACCTCGATTCGTTCACCAACGTGGTGCTGCTCGTCGGCGTCACGCCCAAGGAGGATCATACCGGTCGGTTCTGCGTGCTGCTGCAGCCGCTGGAAGCGGGTGCCATCGGCCTGGCGGTGATCAGCGGCGTCTGCCCGGTGCGGCTCAACGTCGACCAAGAAAGCGACACGCACGCCGATGTCGAGGACGACGATCCCTCGCAGTTGCGCTCGGGCGGCAGCGGTTCGGCAGTTATCCTCTGGAAGGAACCGGAAGACGGCCCCAACAAATGGGCCGTGGTGCGGCTGGGCAACTCGCAGCCGATCATCCGCAAGGCCGAGATGATCGACACGCTCCAGCAGGGCGATTCGTCGCCTGCCAAGGCGTGGCTCCTCAAGTACGAGAACGACGAGTGGCAGCGGACCGAGGAAGAAATCGATCTGTACGGCGACCAGGGCTTTCGGGGCGTGGCATTCGGCCGCACCTCCGAAGTCGATGCGGGCGATAAGATCGACGTCTATTATTCGCACGAAGCCCAGCGTTGGTACGGGGTAGTCGGCGGGTGGTACTTTCACGGCGACGTGATCGACGATATCGAGCAAGGCGCACAGGGCGAAGTGCGTCTCAACGTGGGGGCGGGTTCTGACACTCGCGAAATCACGGTTCCCGCGTTCAGCCCCTACGGCATGGTGAAGCAGGACGACTTCATCTCGGTCACCTGGAACACGTTCAGCGTGCATTGGGATATCGGCGATCGGCCCTTCCCCGAAACCGAGCCGGGCTGCGGCCTCAAGCACGAGGAGTTCCCTGAAGATCCCGACAAACCCAAGCTAATGGTCGATAACGAGGCGCTGGCCGGTAGTGGGCTTGAAGCCCAAAGCGAATGTTCGCTGGCGGTGAAGTACGGCTGCGGGCTCAAGTTCGGTGGGGACGAAGAGCTGGTTGTCGACAACGAAAGCATTACCGGGCCTGGGTTGAAACCGCAAGACGAATGCGGCCTGGCTGTCGATCCAGGCTGCGGTATCTGGATCGACGCTGGTAAAGTCGCGGTCGCCCACGACGAATTGGCCGGCGAGGGCCTGCTCTTCGGGGACCTTTGCCAACTCGACGTCGATTGCGACTGGATTAAGACGAATTGCCTGCAGGTTGGTTGTGGGCTGTGGTGGAACGGAGAAAAGCTGGAAGTCGCCCACGACGAACTGGCTGGCAATGGCCTGCTCATCGGGGATCTGTGCCAACTGGACGTGGACTGTGATTGGATCAAAACCAACTGCATGCAGGCGGGCTGCGGTCTATGGTGGAACGGAGATCAGTTGGAAGTCGCCCATGACGAGCTCGCCGGCAACGGACTGGTCATCGGTGATAATTGCCAGCTCGATGTCGATTGCGATTGGATCAAGAATAACTGCGTTCAGCCCGGATGCGGCCTCTGGTGGAATGGCGACCAATTAGCTGTGGCCCATGATGAGTTAGCAGGCGCTGGCCTCTTGATTGGCGACAACTGCCAGCTCAATGTTGATCCCACCTGGATCAGTGCGAACTGCATCGACTGCCAGACGGTCCGCGACTGCCTATCGCCCGGCTGCGGCCTGCATATCGCTCTCGACAACTCCCTCGCCGTGGATGCGGCGCAGCTTGCGGGGAGCGGTCTTACGGCGGTCGGCAACTGCGAACTGGCGATCGACTGCGCATGGATCAGCACCCACTGTGAGATCGAAGGCCAGCAAGGTCCGCAAGGGGAACCCGGCCCACAAGGAGAGCAAGGACCCGAAGGTCCGCCCGGGCCGCAGGGCGAACAAGGCGAACCGGGGCCGCCGGGAGAGCAAGGTCCGGAGGGTCCAGAAGGTCCAGAGGGACCGGAAGGTCTGCAGGGACCTCAGGGTGACCCCGGCGAACCCGGCCCGCAGGGCGAGCAGGGGCCGCAAGGGGAACAGGGAGAGCCTGGCCCTCCCGGTGAGCAGGGCCCACAAGGGGAATCGGGAGAGCCGGGACCAGAAGGCCCCGAAGGCCCCCAGGGGGAACCTGGCGAGCAAGGCCCGCAAGGGGAGCAGGGACCCGAGGGCCCCGAAGGACCGCAAGGGGAACAAGGTCCACAAGGTGAGCCAGGACCAGAGGGACCAGAAGGTCCACAAGGTGAACCCGGTCCGCAAGGCGACCCCGGAGAGCCCGGTCCACAGGGGGAGCAGGGACCGCAAGGTGAACAAGGCCCAGAGGGGCCTGAAGGACCCGAGGGCCCAGAAGGTCCGCAGGGGCCACCGGGCGACAAGATGGCGATTGTTCCCTGGCGGGATCAATTCGTCGGTCTGTTCTGCGTCGAATCCCCCGACGTCCGCTTCGAAGACGTGCTTCGCGTCCCGATCACTGGGAAGACAACCACCGTTCCGATCGATCCCGTGTTCCTCGAGGTCTGCGAACCTGGCAGCGTCGACATCGTCGGGGTTTGCTCACCGATCCCCACGCTGGTTGGCGCAGAAATCAGCGCCGATCAGTTGCACGTCCGCATCGCCGGCGACCTGCCCTCCTACGTCACCGTCAAACTCAGCGGCATCCGCCAAGGCCGCCACGGCGTGCGCTTCCCGCGGCACACCCGAAGCGAGATGGAACGCAACAACCGGTTCTGGAGCCAAGCGCGGCGGGGGTGAGAGCCGCCCGGCACTCGCGCCATCCGGGCGGCAACAACCCCGGCTGGCGCACACCGTCCTCCGCTCTGCGAATCGGCAGTTTCCCCAGTTGCAGGGCCACAGGGCGACGTGCCGAGCAGCGTCGCCTATCTCTACCACGGCAGCCGCGCCGACCGCCGCTAACTCGACCATACCCGCTACTCACCGACCTCACCCTTGAGGCCGATGGCCGCTATGCACGAGCAGGTCCCCGGGTATTTCGCCTCCCGGCGGGAAGTTCCAGCTTGAATCGCCGCTGAATACCGTCAGAGGGGCAAAGTTTTGTTCGGGGATGGCAAGGACGCGGCCAAAGGCGTGTTCACCGTCGGCGCGGATCGATGGTCAGTTTCAGACAAACTCTTTCCCTATTTCATGTTACGAGGTAAGTTGCTCGTCGGGTTGACCTTGCTAGCACCGGCCGATAGCCTGAGGCGGTTCGAGCCAATGCAACATTGCGCAACGTGTACTGGTGAACACAAATGCCAATTCTTGTCTCTGGGCAGGAGTTCTTCACTGCGACCGAAGTCGCCAGAGATGTTGGCGTCGTGCGGCAAACAATTTGGCGCTGGCGACAAGACGGTAAAATTCCAGCCGGATATCGCTATCGAGATCGGCAAGTCCTATTCACGCAGGTTGAACTCAATCGCATCCGGCAGTTTGCCCACCGAGTCGAACCGCTCACCGTGGAAGTGAAAAGCAGACGACCCTGATCAATTCCCTGAGATATGAGTGCGAGGGCCTGCGGCGGTGGAGATCTACAAAGCGTTCACGATTGAAGCCGCCCACCGGCTACCGCATGTCCCTGCCGAGCACAAATGTGCTCGTCTCCACGGACATTCGTTTCGAGTCACCGTGTTCGTTGATGGTCCCATTGACGCGCAGATGGGCTGGGTCATTGATTTCGCCGATATTAAGTCCGCCTTTCAGCCGCTTTTTGATCGGCTTGATCACCATTACTTAAACGAAATTGAGGGGTTAGAAAATCCGACCAGCGAAAACTTGGCGCGTTGGATCTGGGATCGCCTGCAACCTGCGTTGCCGAGCCTTTGCAAGGTGATTGTTGCAGAGACATGCACGAGTGGTTGCATCTACCGAGGTGAGGTCGGCACCAATGCAAAATAGCGAGAAAATAATATGGCCCGTATCGAAACGGTGAACTTCCGTGGTGGCGACTATCATGGCCAGCTGGAAGACGTCCAGAATCATGGTGATGACAGGCAAGTCGCAATCGATCAAGTCGGAGTATGCGACCTTCGCTATCCAATCATGGTGCTCGATCGCCGTCTCGAGAAGCAGCAGACGATCGCTTGCCTGAGCCTGTCGGTGAGTTTGCCGCATCACTTCAAAGGCACTCACATGAGTCGCTTTATCGAGGTTTTGGAGCGGCACCGGGGGGAGGTTACCGTGAGAACGGTGCCTGCCATTTTGACTGAACTCCGAACGCGCCTCGACGCCGAGCAAGCCCAGGTAACGGTCGATTTTCCGTATTTTCTCGAGCGTACAGCGCCGGTAAGTGGCGCGAAATCGCTCATGGAGTATGATTGCTCATTTAAGGCCAGTCTCGACGGCGGGAAGAACGATTTCGTTCTCAGCGTTCGAGTACCAGTCACAAGCCTTTGCCCCTGCAGCAAGGCGATTAGCGACTACGGAGCACACAACCAACGCGGGTACGTCACTATGGAGATTCGCACCGAACAACGAGATAGCAACGAGACGGAACTCGTCTGGATCGAGGAACTTGTCGAAGTAGCTGAGCAATCCGCTTCAGCACCCATATATCCATTACTCAAACGGGAGGACGAGCGCCACGTCACCATGCAGGCATACGAGAATCCAGTTTTCGTCGAGGATATAGTTCGAAACGTGGCCATTAGGCTTAAGGCCGATCCTCGTGTTGCTTGGTTTCAAGTCCATGCGGTAAATCAGGAAAGCATCCATAACCATGGAGCATTTGCCAGAATCGAATGGCGGCGCACGGAGGCGGGGCGTTAATGCGCATCTTGGTGATTACGTCCTGCACCGGCGAAAAAGCTGTCACGTCCGAAGAGGCGTTGAAACGCGATGACTTCGCGCGCGGCGGCAAGCACCTAAAGCAGCGGGAGAAAGATCTCAAAGACCGGATGCTGCCAGCCGAGGACTTGTATACTGGCCAGCAGCACGTTCGGTTAATTCGTGGAATCCAGGCCATCCGACAAAGCAAAAACGGTAGTGGGAGCCCGCCGGATCTTGATCTTTGGGTTCTCTCCGCGGGCTATGGCTTGGTTCCTGGTGATCGGAAATTGGCTCCCTACGAATGCACGTTCCAGGGCATGAAAACCCAGGAATTGCAGGACTGGGCGACCAAGCTCAATGTTCCCAAGCAGTTTCGCAAGCTAGTTCAGCAGGATTATGATCTCGGGCTAATTCTGCTTGGGGACCAATACCTGTCGGCATGTCAAATCGACGAGACCGTCTCGTTCGGGGGGCCGACATTGCTGTTCTGCGGATCAACGGTTGCCGCACGCTTGCCAACAGTGCCTCAATTGCGCCCGGTCATTCTTTCGAATCCAGAGGCCACCGCATTTTCATGTGGGCTTGTTGGATTGAAGGGCGAGGTGGCATCGCGGCTCTTGAAGCAACTGGCTCAAGGGGCGATCAGCCTAGAAGAGACTATCAACGCTGAACCGGACTTCCTCTCCCGGTTGAAAACGCCATTAAGCAACGGGAACACTTCCCCACGTTCTAGCTCGGTTGCTAAACCACTCGTCGATCGCGTGATCGACATTCCGAAGTCGTGGTGGGAGCTTCCACATCGCAAGAAGCTCCGCTATTTCATTCCGGAATGGGATGACCAGGTGGACCCCGATTATGACTTTGAAAACGATGTCCATTCAGGCGGTACAGGCGATTGGTCGAACCAAGTCTATGCCCATCAAATGCTTCCCTATCCAGCCTACGATGGGATTCTTGTCTCGCGTGTCGTTGCCGAAAAAAGCAAGAGGAAAAAGGAGCTCATCAACAAGTATGGGGTTCATCGGTACCTTCGTGTGCCGCGTTCGTTCTCGGTGATGGGGGATTGCGGAGCGTTCGGATACATCGGCGAGAGAGTTCCCCCATACACAACTGAAGATGTTCTCGACTACTACTCCCGTCTTGATTTCGACTATGGGGTATCCGTCGACCACCTCATTGTTGCGGCAACGGAAGCCGACAAACTCTTTCGATACGAGCTGACCATTCAAAACGCAGCTGACTTTATCAAAGAGCATATGCGTCGAAAGCTGCCCTGGGTGCCAATCGGAGCGGTTCAGGGGTGGGATTCCGAGAGTTATGTCGAGGCGGCTAAGAAGTACGTCGAGATGGGATATAAGTATCTCGCGCTCGGTGGCCTAGTGCGAACGCCAACCGCAGGCATCGTTCAAATCATTCGAAAGGTGCGCAGTTCGATTCCGAAAGACATCCAGCTCCACCTGTTTGGAGTAGCTCGACTAGCAGCAATTACCCAGTTCAGCGAGCTAGGCTTGAATTCGGTCGATAGCGCATCGATGCTTCGCAAGGCGTGGCTAGGATCAGACCGAAATTACCTTTCTAAAGAGGGGTGGTACTCGGCCATCCGTATCCCGCAGGCTGAAGGATGCTTTCGCGCAAAGCGCCTCGTGGCCGAGGGAGCGATCACATATGAGAAGTTGTCGAAACTGGAGAAGTCCTGTTTGCGCGGGATACGGAAATTCGCGGAAGGTGTCGCTTTCCCGTCCAAATCTCTGCTCGACCTTCTGGTCGAGTATGACACCTTAGTCGCCGGCAGCCGTAAGGGGACGCGGGCTCGAATTGAACGCACGCTGGAAGACCGTCCCTGGGCAAAGTGCCCTTGCAGGATCTGTCAGCGGAATGGCGTGGAAGTCCTCGTCTTCCGAGGGAACAACCGCAATCGTCGCCGCGGGTTCCACAACACATTCATCTTTTACGACATGTTCCAGCGGGCAGTCCACGGGCAATATCTAGCCGAACAAGACGCAGGGATTCGCGATCTGCAGCGTAACTTATTCGATGGTCCGGAGGACGGAGAATAACATGCGGCATACGCAACACCTCCGGGTTGAGGTTCGAGACCGACTAAGCCAGCTGGCCGAGCAGATGCGCGACTGGCAAGAGTCACCCGCAATATCGGATCGAGAGCGGGTCCGCATCCTTGCTGCTATTCAAACATTTGAGCATACGACAACGGCTGAACCATTCAGCCTGGCAGGGGTGGATGGCAGCGGAGACTATCCGTCGTTAACGTACGCCGACTCGTTTATCTACGTCACGGTCGCCCAGGGGACGGTCTATCAACTTGACCAAACGTCGGGACTTCGCGAGATTTCACCCTTCTTCACTCCTCCGCCAGAGTTCACCTGGCTTCCCGGCGACGAAAGCAAATGTCGGGAAGAATGGGAGCGCGCGTTCCAACGGCTCGTTGGCCAGTCGATACGCTCGGTCATCGAGCGTTCCGACTATCGAAGCCTGAAGACTATCGCGTCCGGTCGGAACTCTTCTGTAGAGCGACTCTGCGCCGAGCTGATTCGCCCTCACGCTTCGGATTCAGGAAACATCGGTATCCAACTTCGCACAACCGCGGAGATGAGCCTGGCGTTAAAGCTAATTGAAAGCGACGCCCGCCCCAGCTTCGTGCTCGTCGATACAACGCTCTCGCTACCTCTGGTCACACGCAAGGACGCGAGCCTGTTCTACGAACATGTGAAGCGGCTGTGCTGTGTCGAAGCCCGGCAGCGAGGCATTGGTTTTTTCGCCGTGTCGAAATCGCATGGTCTTCCAGCCATGGAACTTCTGGAGGAACTAGCTCGCGAGAAAACTGGGCGCGAGCGAGGAAACCCAGCCGAGCATTGGTACCTTCGTATGCCATGGAAGGAGCAAGACGGTTGGGAACTAACCCAAGCAAAGGATCGCCAGTTGCCGCCGATCGGGGCCGTTTCGTACCTCGTTCGCTTCCACCGCAACGTTCCTGTCCTACGGCTGGACATGGATGCAGAATACTGGCGGTCGCGAGTCCTCGGCGAGAACGACCAAGCCACCCGAGATAACGAGTCCAGGATCTTCCGGCATTTGGACTACGCCAGCCACGATCAGCGTTCCTACGGATATCCTTATCCGTTGAAGGCAGGTCACGATAGGGCATCTTTAACGCAAGCGGAGCGAGCTTCGTTTCGACGCCAAATCATCGATGCCGCCGTCTCTGTAGGAATGCGAGGCTCGGTTTTTCGGGATGCATCCATGGCAACCGGGCATAGGTAAAGGGGCAGCAGCATGGTGACTTTGACAGAACTGGTCACGCAGCTAGGTGAGCGGTACGGTGTGCTCGCCGAGAGCAACACCTACCAATTGACCGTCATTGCGCTTAACTCCGACGTGGCCGTGGGCGATCTCTTCCTGCTCCCCTGCGACCGTGGCGCTGAGCGGTTCTATGTGTTCCGAACAACCCAGTACGCGAACATCATGAACCGCACCATCGAGATGAACGACGTCGCGCGCAACAAGCTGACCATGCCCGAATCGTACTTCTCTGAAGACTGGGGTGACGAGAAGTTGATCGAACTCAAGGGCATCGTGCTCGGTTACGCGGAGCGCGATTCTGATTCCGACCAGTGGGCTTTTCGCCGGCCTCGCAGGTTGCCACAGCACTTGTCCGACGTCTATCACGTCTCCCCGAGTCAGCCCGAAGTTGCCACGGTCGTCCGCACGCTGATGGAAAGCCAGCTTGGCCAGAAAGGCATTTACATTGGCGATTTGCTGGCTGGCGAATCGTCATTGCAGGGAGTCCCGGTGTATTTGCCGCCGTTCGCGTTCTCCCATCACATCGGCATTTTCGGCCGCACCGGATGCGGAAAAAGCAACCTGATGATGGTGTTGCTTCGGTCGATTATGCAACACAATGAGCAGGTGAGTGCGCAATTAACGTGCGGCCCACCGATCTCCATCCTTGCGATCGATCCCCACGACGAGTTCCGAAATTGGCATTTGGCCACGGGGGGCGCGGACGGGCTGCACGGCATTGTCTCGGCGTACTCCGACGAGCAAAGACAGCAGCTAGTCGAACCGTTCTACTACCTGACGGCCAGAGATCAGGGCGATGCCGGGCTGGAACGCCGGATTCGGTTGTCCCGGGCAGACATCGTTCCGGCAGACTTGATCAGCGTGATGGAATTCACCGAACAGCAGATCGCGTTTGCCAACCAATGTTACGCCCAACACGGCGAAAACTGGATCGGTCGACTGCTGCTTGGCGATCTTGGGGACGATAACGGACACGGCGAAGGCAGTGGCGGCTCGTTCCTTCCCGGCACCGTCAGTGCGGTTCAGCGGCGTTTGAGCGGGCTTCGCCACGGGAACACCCGTGTCTTCACCCGGTTTGACCCAGAAGCCGGTCAAGAGTACCACTCCTCGCTGGCGGACATTATCTGCTCCCTCGAACTCGGGCGGGTTCTCGCCATCGATACTACACTCATGACCGAGTTGGAACAGTTCCTGGTGACGACGATCGTCGGTCGCGTTCTCTTCGCGCTCCGTCGGGCCGTTCGATCAGCCGACAACGCGGATACCCTGGAGGCGGCGATTCGACAGGCGATTGGCAACGATGAGGCTCAGGGCCAGGTGGGGATGCGGCAACTCGCCGACGAGTTGGTGGAGCGATTGCTGAACGGACAACTTCCCTATCTGCACGGTGACGGGATTCGACCGTCGGATGAGTTGCCATACGTTAACGTCGTCGTCGAGGAAGCCCCGAGTATCTTGAATCCCGAGCGGATGCGGTTCGGCAGCGTCTTCCGCGACATTAGCCGCCAAGGGCGCAAGTTCGGGATTGGACTTACGGTCATCAGCCAGCAGGTCACCGAGATCGACCACGGAGTTCTCACCCAACTCAACACCGAGCTGACCATGTCACTCGGAAACGAAGGGGAACGGAAAGAGGCGATTCGGAATGCCTCGGCCGATTTGATCGGATTTGAACGAGAACTTCAGGTCATGTCACGCGGTCAAGCCTTAGCGACTGCGTCATTTCGAGACATTCCATTACCGTTACAAGTTCCGCCTTATCACGGAAATGGGGGCTAACTATGGCGGGAGAAAAGCGAGGTGCTGTCGCTGAGGCGTTCGTCGAGATCGCGTTACGCAAAGTTATCAAATCTCATCCAGAACTCGGCTCTGTTTGGTCCCAGACACCACCTGCAGACGTGTCAATCGACACCGACTTTTCAGTCGGGCCAACGAGTGATTCGCCTAAGGCAGTTTTCCTCGTAACGGTAAGTGGATCAATCAAAGACTCTACGCGGAAATTCTGGCGCAATTTGGCCGAGTTGATCGAGCTTAAGTCCTTGGAGAACGCCCCGCTTGCTGTTTCAATTGCATTTACTGCTTTCTCTAAAGACAGCATAGCTGCAATTGAGTCGGCCACTTTCGACTACGTAATTAACGTTGCCTCAACATCGGTCGGATCTTACCTGATCGAGTGGGCTGAATCTAACCATAGTAGTGCACCTCGTGCTTACGCAGACGTCGTGGAATGGGTCGAGGAGCGACTTGCAAGCGATTCTACGCTGAAGGCGGGAGTCAAATGGCTATACACCACGCTCACGAAAGCGATGCTGTCCACGACCGGCATAGAAAGTAACGTGTGGCAATTAGAGCGAGTAAGAAGGCGAAACTCCAAGTCGCTTGACATGGCGTGTCGATCTACGAGCTTCAAGAAAGGACTTGGGAAGCTATTGTTGTTTCCTGATTGGAAGTCAATGCTCGCATCTCGAGGGAGCAAGATTGCAACACAAAGCGGCGAGAGTGGCGCGCAATTTGGGCTTTGTGCGAAATCGCTTCGGGGATATCGCCTTATCGATGCTGATATGCAATGGGTGTTGCAGACATTTGAAACACCGCTACTTCAGCGTATTCTTGATGCTCAACCGCTTAATCGACTTGAAGTGTGGCTAGAAGCACTGCGCGACCAAGCAGGACTTCGTCGCCAGATGCAATGGATAGCAGAAAACGCCAACAGTCTGTCAGATGCCGCGTCTCTCTGGGATTTGCTACGTCGGTGCAAAGCGTCGCCTTGTTCGATTTCTTCAGGGCTGTGCCCGCCGAATTCAGTACGCGTTTGGCTTTTCCACGCTATTCTCGACATGTTGAAGGTCGCACATGGAGGAACGCAAGCATTCGGGGCAGCTGCGGTACAGAGCGACCTTGCGAGGTTAAGGCATGACAAAACGCACTATCAAACCATAAAGGCGATTCTTGGCAAGGAGCCGGAGTGGAGAGCGGGTCGCACAATCTGGCTGGGACTGGCTGACTGGAGCAACGGTCCTTCGGCACAAAACTTCAAGTTGTACGATGACGACCTTGCACGGGTTTGCGATGTTCTTGCCAGGCGGATCTCCGCGATTTCGATAGCATCCGTGAGTGGAAGTATAGATGAAATCCTTCGGACCCAGTTTGTTAGCACCTTCGATGGCAAAGTCATGAGCCATCAATTCGATCCGTTGACGTGTCTCGTTCAAGAAGCGTTAAGGGAGGCGGGTGGTTCAGAGGTGGTCGCGCTTCCTAGTTGCTTCGCTGGCAAAGCTCGTGATTCTGGGAACCGACTCGATCCACGAACTGCTACGACAAAGGCGATCCGCGCAGGAGCAACGGTGATAGCAACACAAACAATGACGCCGCAGGGCCGTGACCACAAGCGGAAAGAGTTCGCAGCTCGATGCGTCAGCCTTCGGTACGAATGGAATTCAGACGAAAGTACCTTTCGTAGAGCACGAGGCATTAAGAAGCTACTAATGGTATTGGATGGCGATATTTCAGATAAGGAAGTAGCTGTCTTGGGCAATGCGGGATGTGACGGCATTTTTTACCCAGACGAAATGGCACGACTCGTAGCCGCGGTTGTGTGAGGATCTCGAATGATCACGTTTGACACATTCCAGCGAGCTCTGAAGGAGGCCACCGGCCGGATTCCAAATGCCGGCCAGAAGCAGGCTGTCGATGCAGTCAGTGGGGCGTCACTTTTTATTGTCGCCGGCCCCGGCACCGGAAAAACCGCCACCCTGACGATGCGGATGCTCAAGCTCATCTTTGTCGATGGCGTTTCTCCTCGCGGCATTCTGGCGACGACGTTCACCAAGAAGGCGGCTCAGGAACTTCGCTCCCGATTGCTGAGTTGGGGATACGCGGTCCAGGAGCATCTTCTGACCAAAGAGAAGCTCAGCAAGATAGACCGTCTTTGGCTGGAACGAATAGACATCAACCAAGTCCGTACGGGCACAATCGACAGCGTCTGCGAAGAACTTCTCCGCGACTTTCGCGACCTCGGCACCGACCCACCGATCCTGGCCGACCAGTTCGTTTCTGACACGTTGCTCCTTCGCCAAGGGCTATTTCAATCCGACCGCTACAAGGACGATGACCTCGACACGTTTCTCTGCGATGCCCGCGGTACGGGTCGATTTGGCTGGAACATCGGTGCTAAGAACAACCTCGTCCGCACGATGTGGGACCGTCGGCACCACGACCAAATGGACTGGGCGAAATTCGCCAAGTCGGGCGGCTCTCCGGAAGTGAAACAGGCACTTCAGCAATTGGACGGCGCATTAGCGGATTACGCCAGCGAGTTAAGCGACGGATTGATGGTCGATTTTGCCCAACTGGAGCAGACAGTTCTGAATCGCCTGTCGTCAGGTGGGCTCACCGAGTTCACCAGCGAGCTACAGATGGTGCTCGTGGACGAGTACCAGGACAGCAACCTACTCCAAGAACGATTGTATTTCGAGCTGGCGAAGCGATGCGGCGGCGCGCTGGCTGTGGTTGGCGACGACGATCAGAGTCTGTACCGCTTTCGCGGAGCCACCGTCGACCTGTTCAGCAATTTCGAGAAGCGATTCACCGACGCAGTCGGCAAGAAGCCGAAAAGGATCTTCCTCAACGAGAACTACCGCTCCTCGACGGTAATCATCAACTTCGTGAACGACTACGTCACGCTCGATGCTGACTATCAGAGTGTGCGCGTCGCCGGCAAACCGAAGCTGAAGAATCCCAGACCTCGCGATGCCGAAGTCCCCATCCTGGGCATGTTCCGCGATACAATCGAGGATCTCGCGGTGGATTTGGCCAAGTTTGTCCACCGTGTCACCAGGGGTAACGGCGTAAAGGTCGGGAGCCACACGATCAAGATCGACAAGAAAAAGGGCGGTGACGTCGGGGACTGCGCGCTGCTATGTAGTTCGCCCCAGGAGTACGGCGGCGGGAACCCCGCCAAAGAACGACTTCCTTTGCTCATTAAACGTGAATTGCAAGCGCTCAACCCTATCATCCCGGTCTTCAACCCGCGAGGGCAGGATCTTGCGAGCATTCCCTCCGTCGAACTGCTGGGCGGACTGCTGCTCGAATGCCTAGACCCAGGCGGGCCTGTGCAGTCAACAACACGCGGGCTCTCGAACGAAATCCAAGCCACGTTCAACGTATGGCGAGGAAACACGATCACGTGGCTGGAAAGCGACAAGAAGCTCAAGCCGCTCCTTGATTTCGCGATAAAATGGGCCGATCGTGATCCCGGACGCTCAGGTTATCGTTGGCCCAAGAGCACACCTTGCATTGAACTGTTGTACGCTCTCATTCACTGGCTGCCCGAATTACACGATGATCCAGAGGGGCAGGTGTACCTGGAAGTTTTCACTCGTCAGCTTGGCGCGGCGGAGCAGGTGAGCGGGTTCAAGGCTCGGGTCGTCACGGATCCCGCAAATCAAAAGCTGTCTGATTCGTCGGTCGGTCACCTATTGCTGTATTTTCTTGCTCCGATCGCCTCCGGAGCAGCGGGGGTCGATGAAGAACTGATCGAAACCTTCCCACGGGACAGGCTCAACGTGCTGTCCATTCACCAGAGTAAGGGCCTCGAATTCCCGCTGGTTATCGTGGACGTTGGCTCCGACTTCAAGACGCGACACCACGCACACGCCTTCAAGCGGTTCCCGCGAAACCCCGGTCCTCCACACAATCTAGAGGACTTAATGCGGCCGTTTAGTCCACTCAAGACTCTCAAGCGAGGCGGCACCGATCGGGCCTTCGACGATCTTTATCGACAATTCTTTGTGGCCTTCAGCCGTCCGCAGGACGTGCTATTGCTCATTGGGTTGAATGCCACCAAGCCGGGAGGTGCAGTGGAGAATGTCGCAACCGGTTGGGATCGGAATGGCACGAATCGTTGGCGGCCGCTTCCCTTTGTGGAGATTTAGCCATGGCGCTTTCGGTACGCCCGCCCATCAATACTCTGCCGTCCTACAGCCTCACGGGGGATTTGCTGGGATTCCTTCGCTGTGGACTCCAGTACCGGTACACCCGGGTGGGCAATTTGCCCTCGTCGCACCCGGTGCAGCTATGGTTTGGACAGTTTATCCACGCCGTACTCGAAGAGTCCTACCGGCACGTGAAAGAAGGGCAGAAGAAACTGCCCCCCTGGCCGCAGGGCGAACTCGACGAGATCATGGACCGAATCGACCGGCGGCTCGCAGCCCAAAACATTCGCTGCTGGAACGATCAATCTGAACAGCTCGGCCGGCGGCGGGCGACGGCCGCCGTCAACGAACTCGGCCCGCTTCTATTCCCGCTGATCAACCAGGCCGAGGTCCGCGTTCGGGGCGCGAGAAAGTTGCCGCCGGAACTCAAGGGAATCGTGACCCGCGACATCGAGCGTTACGAGATGATCGGCGTCATCGACGTCGTTACTCAGGTTGAACTCTACAACCCGAAGTTTCGGGGCAACAAGCTACTGGAATTGGTCGTCGAGGAGCTGCCCGACACGCCGCCGGAAGAATTCGAAGTGATTGTGGACTACAAGGGCATGAAGCGACCCGACCTGACCGAGAAAGGGGCCGGTCTCTGGGAGATCTACGAATGGCAGATCCACACCTACGCTCATTTGCGATCGCTACTTACCACCAAGCCAATTATCGCCGGCGTGCTGGTTTACCTGAACGAACTGATTCCTACCAAGTCGGACTTTCTCGCCTTGCGACGCGCATTGAAAGAGGGGGCTACGGACGTTGTGCTACCCGATCCTGGAAGCGAGGACGAGAAGGTACTTCGTACCTGGAAAGCCAGTAACAAGGACGACCAGCCGCCGCTGTTATCCCTCGACTTCCGACTCAAACGCGCGATCCGCGTCATCCCGATAACAGAGAAATCCAAGACTGAATCTTTGAAGGCTTTTGACACGACCGTTGGGCGTATCGAGAAGTGTGTTGCAGAGGAAGCGAAGACCGGAGTGGTGATTGCATCCTGGGAAAAAAATGCCCTTCATCCACCCACGTGTGAAGCGTGCGACTCAAAAACCTATTGTCCGGATTTCGACAAGGAAACCACGCCACGTCTTCCTGGCATAAAAATTTGATGCGGGTGTTCTTCGCGGTACTGCGTATTTGAACGAAGCAATGTTTACATTCGAGAGAGTCGAGGATCTTTTCAGCCAGTGCAAGCAGCTGTGGGGGCACGGTTCCTTTCTCTATGACGACATCAACACCAACTTCCGAGAGCTCGTCGCCGATCACTTTGGCAGGTCATGCAACAAGGTCTATGGCGTCTATCTCATTCGTCAGCGGGAAAGCGGCGCGATCTTGTACATTGGAAAAGGCGGAACACTCCGACGTGACGGGCAATTCAAGGGACAGGATGTGCCTGGAAGATTACGGAACGTTCGACAGGGAGACATCGGGGCGGATCACTGGTTTCGCGAGCTACTTCGGAAGATGGGACCGCTCGTCGTTGAATACCTCGTTGTTGAGCCGCCCATCGCTCCTGCATTTGTCGAAGTGGAGTTGCTGCAGGCATATCTCGTGGAGCACCATGCGCTGCCGCCAATGAATAGCGCCATGTAAATTACGCAGTTGGTCATTCGAGGCGGCCTTGCTGAGCGACACGGAGTGCGGGCGTCCCAAAAATAATCGATCGTGCCGAGAGTGGAAGCGAGCTCTTGGTGGCAGTCGCCAAGTTGCAGAGTGCTAGGTGCATTCGATCTGTTGGCGACGGATCGGCGATCTTGAAATGAGGTTGTCCCCATAGCCGTCCATCGGCAGCCATTTTGACGTACGAACTTGAGTCGACGGAATCCACGCCTAGCGTGAACAGCCAATCGGTCAAATCAGGTTTCCCTAAGCCAAATACGTGGAGTGGAAGATCCGGAATCACATCTCGGACAGCCCTAATGATGCTCTCGATATAGGCTCGATCCTTGGCCCTTGGCACCAGCCCCCCGATCGCCACGCCGTCGAAACCTAAGCCCACATATGCCCTCACCGCGCGGCGGGCACTGGCTGCATCCCAGGCCTGCAGGCAGGCATAGAGGGGCATTTCGGTCCTTCGGCGATTCTCGATAGTCCACAGGGCATTGGCAATCGTTAGCCGATGGCGTCGCTTCGCTTCTTTAGTTTCCAGTTTGGGCGGGATGGGAAAGTCCAACGTGAAGGCCACGTCAGCAATCTTTTCCTGAAAGTCGAGCACTCCCTTGGGGTGAATGGGGGCAACTTCCTCGGAATCCCCTTTGGGGACATAGAGAACGCCGAGTCCACCATCCTCTTCAACGCGACTTCCTTCAAACAAGGCAGCAAATCCCCCGGAGTCGACCAATAGTGGAAGTCGCGGGCGCTCCTCCATTTGCTGGGCGTAATGCCAACTGACCATGACTGCCGAGGCGAGTCGGGGCAAGTAGGGGCGAATAAGGCCGTCGAGTGGATACTTCTTGCCGAACGTAGTCACCGGAATATAAGCCGGGAACGGAATCACTCCATTGGGTGTCTTCAGTACACGTGCGTCCGTATTCATGCGAACTTCGTCCCACTGGAAACGCGATCTTGAGTCAACCAAAGCTGAAGCAGGTCTAGACCAAGCGTTTCGGGTTCTTTTGATAAAGCTTTTAGGAGTCGAAGGATAGCCCGGTCCTTTTGGAACTTTCTGACGGCGAGGATGTGTTTGCAATGATTGCCTCGCTGATGGTCCATGCAGTCGCAGCGTATAGACTTGTTCTCCACCATCACCTGGTGCGGTTCCAAACCTCCTGTGATGCGATACTCGTTGGAGCTGAGTTGCGTGACGTGAAGGTCCAGGGCGCGCCGAAGCCGATAGGGATCAATGCCATGCGGCCATGTGATGCGAGCGGCGGGGGTTCGGGGACCACTATCTCTGAGCCTGAGTCCGTGCTGCGTCTTAATCATGCCGGCAGCGTGATCAATCCACTGCTGAGCTCGGCGAAGGGAAAGTCCCTTGAGGCCCGCTAGGTCTTCGGGTTCCATAGCAGCGAGTTCTTCGATGTCCATAATGCCGTGGCCAACGAGTCGCTTAGCGAATGTTCCACCAATGCCGGGGACAAAGCAGAGTGTCGCAGCGCCTTCATCGAGCCCGAACGAAACCATTGTTTGCAGAGTCTCGATCCGTTCAAGTTGCGTTGGTTCGTCGTCGACTTGGGGTGATGTATTCGGATTCTCCCCCCCAACGGCTAGTAGTTCCCTTGTGGCCTGGAGTAGTCGCCCCATGGACTCGGCCAGCCGTGTTACTTCGAAGGGATAGCAGTCTGTCGCTTCCGCGGATTGGCCCGCGTCGCCGGTCCGCGTCCAAATTCGCATAACATGCGCCATCTTCACCGCGGACAAGAGTCGACGCGAGGAGATGCTCAGTGTTTGCCGCAGTTCGCTGAGGGGGAGATTCAGAAAGTACGAAGGCTCTGCGGCCACTGCAGCGGCGAGTGAATCGAGTTCTTCGAAATCAACCGCTAGCACGGGTTCGCAATCCTGCACCGACGCGATCGCGATTAGCACGTCGAGATAGGTAAGGTCGTGAAACTTTCGGATCGTTCGCTGAAGAGTCAGGATCGTCTCAGGCATGAGCATGTGGCGGACGGCGACACGCCCCGCCTTCGTCGCTTTGAGCACTAATCCTGTTCGCGGTCGGTCCGAATCGTTCGTTTCAAGGATCATTCCGGCGTCGCACATGGTGCTTACCATGGAGTCCAAATCAGAAACGATCCTTTGATGACCCCCCAAACTCTGCCGGAGAGCTCGTTGGAGTTGAGGTCGTGTGATCGCCGAACCGCTCGCCACTTCGGCAACGATCTGCTCGGCGAGCGCTGCGGACCCCCCTATTTGCGACTGCACAAATTCGAATCGTCCCGCCTGATAACGCTGGGCAGTCTTGTCCCAGTTTGGGCACAACAAGACTGCCTCTCCACGTTCATCCAATCCCGGGCGTCCGGCCCGGCCAACTCTCTGCCACACGCTATTGGTACTGAGCGGAACAAATTCGTGGCCATCGAATGTCTGTAGGTCGTACAGAACCACCTGACGGACCGGCAGGTTAAGTCCCATCTCTAGCGTCCCGGTGGCGACCAGCACGTCGACATTGCCGGTTCGCAAGGCTGTTTCGGTCGCTCGGCGTTGATCGTGCGGCAGGCCGGCGTGATGGTGGTTGGCACGGATGCCGGTATCGGCAAGAAATCGGCTAAGTTCTTCGGCGCGCCGTCGGCTTTGCACAAAGACCAGTGATTTGCCCCCCACGCCAACATTTCGTGCCACCTCCTGCTGCAAAACGGACGGTTTTTCCGTCGCCTTGCGGAAATAGGCGATTCGCCATTCCAACGGGATGGGTCGCCATTGCGAACGGTAGGCCACCCCGTCGAGCCAGTCGGCTAGCTCTTCGGGATTCCCTAACGTCGCTGACAGTCCCATGAGTCGACAAAAGGGATTGAGCCGACGAAATCGGGACAGCGCTCCTTCCAGCCGTGGGCCTCGATTCTTTTCGGAAAGAAGGTGGATTTCGTCAACTACCAAGAGGTCCACTTCGGGAATCCAATTCCAATGACTTCTCCAGGACCGAGTGCAGGCGTCAAGTCGCTCCGGGGTCATGACCAGAACACGGGCCTCGTTGAATGGAACCGGAAAAACCTTCCCATGTGGACCGTAGTCACCGGTGAATACGCCAACGGCTCCCCCCTCCATCGTGTGGGACCACCTGCTCGCCACTTCCGTGGCTAACGCCCTCAGAGGGGTGAGATAAATGGCGCGAGCCCCGTCCTTAACCGTTGCCAGGATGGCTTGCTGCGCCAACCAAGTCTTGCCGCTACCAGTGGGCATGTGGAGAACGCAACTGAACGGACCGTTCAAGAGGCCCATTTTGACGATTTCTTGCTGCGGCGGATGCATCGCGGTGGTCTCCAAGTTCGTGACGCCGCGCATCCTACCTCGCATGGAATAATATTTGAATACGTGCAAATTGACATTTTAACGCATGTTTTCTAACTTATTTCGTGCGTTTCAATCCAGAAATTCTTACGAATTCGACTTATGGCTAAGCAATTCACGGAAAACCTTCGCTTTCTCGTCTGGAAGGATGCTGGCCAGGGAGAGCGAAAGCAAAGTCAGAAAGAACGCGATCGGTGGCCCCAAACGGTGGCCAGGTGGATCGGATGTACTCCAGCGCGCGGCCGGGAACTGCTCTGGGAGATTGGAAAGCCAGCACAGCTGGAGGAAATGGAGGCGTTGGCCCGGTACCTCGATCGCATTCTCGACGAGATCGCGTCAAAGCGACTTCTCCAACCCGAAGAAATTTTGGCCCACAACATCGCGTATCTGTTTGACGGATTGGACCACGGTTCCAAGGGCGATTTTGCGCGGGCGATTGGCGTCGATATCTCGACGATCAGCCGCTGGCGGCGATTGATGGCGAAACCCAGTCGCGTGCATCTCACAAGACTCTGTGAGCAGTTTGCCTTGGATGCGGGGATCGATCTCGAGTCCACTCCCCTATTTCTGTCTCCAACACCCGTTTCGCTCGCTCAGCGGCGAGATTGGTTGAAACAGAAAATCGAAGTGCTGAGCCCTCGGGACATGAGTGACCTTTTTCCTGCACTGAGACTATTGCTGGGAGGTAGCCATGCAGGTGATTGATTGCGGTGCCTCCGGAACCGCGCCGCCGCCAGCTGAACAGAAATGGGACTCCTTGCTCAGTCGGCAGTGGGCAGAGGTTGCAAGAATCCTTAGTGGTAAGATCGCTGGTCGGCCAGTCCAAATTAAGGCACTCGGCGAGCAGAAGGTCCTCGAGTCGCGGCGGAACTTGATTGTTTCTGCACCAACGAACGCCGGCAAGAGTCTGGTCGGCGACATGGTGCTGCTCGAGGCGGTGAGACAGGGCGGCCGAGTCGTGTTGTTGGAACCGCTGCGGGCCTTGGCACGGGAGCGGGCCGAAGAACTGCAGTCATTGCAGGCTAAACTCGGTGCTGTGCTCGGCCGTGATCTGCAGGTCGCAATCACCACAGGTGACTATCGCTTGACGGATGAGCGATTGTTTGATCCGCCACCGGACTCGGGACAGATCGTCGTGGCGACCCCCGAGAGGTTCGATGTCATTCTGCGGATACCGGAATTCCGCGAGTGGGTCAATTCGATTGCGGCCGTGTGTGTTGATGAGGCACACCTGATCAGCTCACCGCGTCGCGGTCCGATCTTGGAGTACCTGATCACGTCGCTACTCTGCCAGCCAAGACCTCCGCGCTTGGTACTGCTATCCGCGACATTGGGGCGTGTCGAGGAAGCCCAAGAATGGTTGAAGCCGTGCGACGTCGTCGCTGTGCGACAGCGATCCCCACTGCTTCACAAGTCCGTGGCCAGTCTCGACGATGGCGAGAACATCGATACAGCGATTGCAAACATCGTAAGTTCTGCCCTGTATATTGCCGATAACGCTATCCTCATTTTTGTTTATCAGACTCGTTCGGCAGAACGACTTGCCCAGATTTTGTCGGAGCGACTTGCTGGCCAAGCTGGAAGCGTCGGCCCGCTGGCCTATCACGCGCAAATGAACGCCTCGCAACGCGAGGCGGTACGTCGGACGTTTCTCGACGGTAATTGCCGCTGCGTAGTAACAACCACGGCCCTGGGGATGGGCGTCAACCTTCCCGCCACGCACGTCATCATTCGTGACGTGACCTTTCCCGGCGAAGGCCGACTTCCGGTCACCGATCTCCTGCAGATGATGGGGCGAGCGGGGCGCGGCGACCGCGTCGGCCACGCCGTCGCGGTGCTTCGACACAATGATCCCTGGAATGCTGCCGAATTGGCCCAACAAATCAGAGATGAACCCCTTCCCGAGTTACGGTCTTCGTTTGCAACGAGCATCGAAAATCGTGGTCGCATTGACAAATCACTGGACCTTGGCGGCGTTGCCGGTTTGATTGCCGCACAACTCGCTCGAAATGACGGTGGACTAACCGAGGGCGCGCTGCGCACTTTCTTTGGTTGCTCGCTCGGGGGCAAAGAGTTGGTAGCGAGCATCGCCAGTGGGATCGCTTGGCTCGCAGACCCATCTCGACTGCTGGCATACCGCAATGAGCAGGGGTATTACCAGGCCACCGCATTGGGATTCGCTGCCAATCGTTCTACGCTGCCGATCTCAATCGCCGCAGGGGTCGGGCAATTGATCCGAGATTTGCTTCAATGCGATGCCGCCGACACTTGGTTGATGAACTGGGCTCCGCTTGACCATCTAATCTTGCTGGAATGCTTGGCGGAACGGCCACCGAACCTCCGTCGTTTCAGCCGAGCTCTGGTCGACAAGGTAGATTCCTGGATGGAAGCACAGTCTCGGGATCACTCCGTCGTGTATCGAGAGTGGGTCCGCGGGGAGCCTGGGGCCTGCAAGGCGGATCAGTTGCTGGGATCACTCGGCATTGTGCTTACTCCCGATGCTGCGCGACAACATGCATATTCGGCCACTTTTCGCTCCATCGTGCTATTTGAGCGAGGACGTGGGATAGCCATCGATGACATAGAACGACGCTGGTCTGTCAGCAACCTGTCCGGTATCGAAGAACAATGGCGAGACCGGCATTTATGGCTGTTAAATGCGCTATCACGTATCCTCGAGACCCGCTGTTACTACTATTGCCTGAAGGAGCATTGCGATGCCAGCCTCGAGCGAGTTCGCCGTCTTTCCCGGATACTTCAGCGAATGCGACTCCAGTTATTCGGCCTGCAAGAACATTTGAAATACTGTTCGCCTCTGGGTGGTGTTTTGCGAAGCATGCAGCGGGCAAAGGCGGGCAGGATTGGCCCCGCGACAATTCGCCGATTGGAATCAGCGGGGATCACAACACTCTCCGCGTTGGCCTCGCTCAGCATCGACCAGATGATCGCCCTTGGCATTCGAAGGAACACCGCAGCAGCAATCCGCAGTTATTTAAGACGGCGGGCACAATGAAACTGTCAGGCCACTGCATTAAGTATTTAGGATCCCTGAGCTGAGATAACGTGTCTGAAGATGCCGGCAAACCGTTTTTGCTCACAACGGTAGCCGCTGTCGCGAAGCAACCGCAAGAGTCCACTCCACGACACAGATGGGTTGGACCGCAAACCTCGCAGAATGAAGGAAGTCACTTCATCGTCAGTCAAGGCGACCCGCTCATATCGAACAACGGGTGCGGTTCTGCTGAGTCGATCGGATAACCGCTGAGCCCATGACCGCGACAATGTTTCGTCCGGACATGTTTCCAAGAGGAACCTCGCCGTGCGAACATTAAGGGACATTCGCGCACCTCCGAGAGCGCTCTGCAGTCGCGCGTCGCAGGGCAAGATGTGAGTGCCGAGCGGTCCTGTGGCGACCGAACCCCCGGAAACGACAAGTAGTTCGGTATTCTGCCCAAGTTGCTTGATGTCCGCCAGCAAGTCCGGCTCGAGCACATCGATCACCGCCTTCGACACCACGACCAATATCGGGACGTTAACGTAACTTTGTGCGAGCGCCTCCACACTACGCGGTTGGCCAGTTTCTGGACCTGTCCACCTGGATAGCGACTTCCACCACTGCCGCAAGGCCGAGACTCGATTCAGTTCACATCCCGTAAGGATTGAATCGGCATGTCGTTCCGAGTAGTTTGCGGAATATGGGTGCAGCAACGCTTCTGGCCGAACTAGGCCATAGCCGGGTGAACAGATCCAGAGCTGAGCCGCCCATCCTGATGCCGTTGCGTGCTGGGTCAGTTCGCGAGCGATCTGCCAGTGATCCCCGGCGTACAATGATGCTGCTGAAAGCCGGGATCCCGAGGTTTCCTCAAGTCGCGTGGTCCATTCACGAAAACGTCGAGAGAAGGAAACGTCGACGAGATCACGGAAACAAAGCGGCGCGGACACCCGCCCACGCTTTCGTTTGGTGGACGCGACGACAATGTTGATGAGCCTCGTCAATGATTGATCTCGCAAAAGTGCTCAGCGATCCGTTTCGGAACAAAAGGAGGTTATCGGGCATTCGGGAAACTGGTGCTCGTGATCTCGCGACTTCTGCATTGCGCCCTAACGATCTGCGGCGATGTCAATCCAGCCTTGGTCGAACGTGAAAGTCTTTGCCTTGCCTGCGGGATCCTGGATTCGAACGACACGCGCTTCGTCACTACCGGCGTGTTCGACGATATAGAGCCAGTAGTTGCGTCCATGCTCCTGAGCAAGCTTAAACTGCGTATGTGACATTCCAACGGGGCGATCATTGAGGCTGCCCGCCATCGCCTTGACCTCGATCCAGCGAGTCTTCTTGCGGCCACTGTTTTCCTCGAAGAGATCGTAACCGCGATTGTTCTTGGATGTCCGTCTCAATTGTGGTTCTTCGGAAACGATTATCGCAATTGCCTGCTCCTCCAGCGATATTCGAGTTTCGTGATCCAATCCGTCTGGATCTGGTTCATCGTCGTTCGGCTGGACTGCCACATAGGAAATAAACTTATTGCGAGCAGTGCCGGATGTTCGTCCGAGAGTTCGCTTATTTGAAGCGGTTGTTTTTCTAGCACCACGTTCATTTTCATCCGATTCCCGATTCATATCTTTTTTGGATTGCATACCTCCCTGGGACTTACTTGCCACGTGGTCGTTCTTGGAACGCTCACCTCCAGAAGTCCCCTCTTTCTCAGCGGCAGCCAAAAGTCGTTGTTGCGCCTCCTGAGGGAGGGATGCAAATTTCTGTGCGCGTTCTAACTCTTCGACGTTTCTGAAACCCATTTTTCTTGCCATTGCCTGCTTTTCGCGACGTTCTTCCTGCTTTCTCGCGTCGTTTTCTCCAAATTCGATCTCCTTCAGCCATGGCCAGTCCGGTTCAAAATCGAAGCCCTTGGGAAGTCGCTTTGCGGTGGCATCCCTCGGACGCACAAACTCACTCCGACCCTGAGGAATCCATTTATGCTTCCGGAGCAGAAGCACCAAAGACGATGGCGTTTCGCGAATGGCGTATTGTCGATTGGGACGATATCTTGCTTTTAAGCACGACCGCTCAAGGCTTTGGAGAGTTCGCCATAACAGTTGGGCAAGTTTCGCCGTGGGCTGCGATAAAGCGAACTCAAGTCCCGGAATTATCCAATCCTCATCGATGCAGGTGTTCGTCTGCCTACTGCCGCTGGTACCGCCCTGGAGATCCCAGCGAAAGGGATGACGCCAACTACTTTGCCGTTGTACTGGCAGCCGATCCTGCACGCCAATTGCCCGCGCAAACCTAAGCAACCTCTCGCCCGCGATTCCACATTTCTTGTAATGGCGCGCCAAGGCCCAACGTCGCTCCGAGGCGTCTTCGGGAAGTCGCTCGTGGTAAACGCGTAGACCGCTTTCAACAAATGGCGTATCGAGAAAAATCTCGTTCGCCTTTCGCCATAGGTCTTCGCTCTCGAGAACCCAGAAATTCTCAAACATGTTGGCCGCGTCAGGGTCATTCTCCACCAGAGAGACAAACCGCCTGAGATCCCTCAGATACGTTTTCTGATCCGGTACCTCCGCTTCCTCGGAGTATCGCTGCTGAAGGATTACCTGGACCTGGTCAGCCTCTCCCACTTCGCGGACGCCGACTCCTTCAAGAAACTTCCGTGCCTTCTCCTGTTGTCCGCGATTCTTACCAGCTTTGAGCACCGCGGCGTCGACACGTGGATGGGTTTCGTCGTGTTCCACATCTTCACTGGGGAAATAACAACCGTTGCCAGTCGAGTAGCTGCCGTCACTCTTTCGCACCAGTTGGGCGTGCTCTACAGTCCACAAAAGGCCGGCTGAATTTAGCTCCTCGTAAAGTAATGCGTATAGCTCTTGATGCCAGCTCGGTGACTTGGACGCAAACCATCCCGCTAATCGTTCATCTTGCACTCGTCCATAATGATCCCGCCCGACGACTCGTATCAGTTGAAGGAAGTTCTCTAGGTCCCAAGGTCTTATGCCTAACCCACTCAAGAAGCGATCGATATCGTTGTTCTTTTGAGTTGAAGAGATAGCCCATTGCGATGGCTCCTTGACGCTGGGAACCAGGATCGCGAGGTCGCTGTTATTTAGGAGTGCTTTGAGTATCGCTTTTCCCTGAAGCAACCGTTCAGCTGGCGCATGTGACTTCGAATGCGTTGGTGTCAGTGGTTGTGTCTTCATCTCCTCGACGATCGCTGAGCGGATGCACTTGTAGCGATCTGGGAGGATATCGTGTGGGTTGGGTAGCACAGCCAAGAAAGGCGGGGTCAATAGTCCCAAGTCTCGGACTTTGTGAAGCGATTGCGCGGCGAGCTCTGCTAATTGCTCGAACAACGGTTGATTGGCTGGTGTCTCCTTGACACTGGCGCGGCTTAACTCTGGAACAAACGGAGCATGCACGTGAAACCGCAGACCAGAAGTTTCCTTCGCTGCCGGGAAGTAGACCGCCACACGTCCAGGGCGAGCAGGAACAATTGCGAATTGCTTTTCAATGGACTCGTGAGAATTAAAGCGACGCACTCCTGTCAAATGTCCAAGTTCGAATGCAAGTGCTAATCGCTGGCGTTCCAGTCCCTTGACGGACTGCTCGAACTTCAAGAAATGGGCTCGCGCCTTGTCCTTGTTTGCAATTTGTCTTACGACCTCCACATGGTTTTCGCCATGTTCCGAGCGCCGAATTGTGGACCACCGCCCGTCAACACTCCAGCTGATTGACTTCAGGTGCGACAGAAACAACAGAGTCGTAAGAGCAAATTCGCTGAGTCCCGCGCTCACTTCGGCGTACGCATCACAGCTGCGCTTCTTGGGGTTGTTAAATGGAAAGACAAATCGTGTGTGCCCTTTGAGTTCAGGGAGGTCGTCGAGTGGGATCGGCAGCACAAGATCGGTGATCTTAAAGGAAAAGGTGGGCGACCAGATGTGCGGTGTTTCTGAGTAGGCAAAGACAGCTTTAAAGCCAATGCCGAATTGGCCAATCATGTCCTCATCGCCACTCTTTGTTCCTTCTCCGATATCCGTAATCGCGTATATATCGCGATCTTCAAATGGTCGACCGTTGTGTTCAAACTTCAAGCTGTTTTCAGAGAGTGTGAAAGTGGCCTGAGTTGCTCCTGTGTCTTCCGCATTCTGCAAGAGCTCGTAAAGGAAATGGGCAGTGTCCGGATATAGATCCTCCACGACTCGCCGAATACCTTTGTGCTTCTTCAAGACACGAGCAAGATCTTCTCGCTCGCGACGAACAGTCTCAATTATGCCCATGTTCCCCTCGGTTCCGAGTACCGGTCCGTTTTTGTGATCAAGAAAGGCTTTCGCCTGCTGCTTCAACTGGACTCAATTGAGAGACTAGGTGGAAAGGTTGCTGTGCAGCGAAGTGATCGCAGTGGGGCAGTAAGTCGATGCCACGGGTCGGTCGATAGATGTGATCGGTCCAAGGGTGAAACAGCATAGCTCCCTTCAGCACAAATCGATCGCGGTGTGCCGACTGGTCGATGCGGTACAACGACCGCTCCAGCGCATACCGGCTGAGTGCCAACTGGCAATCTTCCTTTCGCTCACGGGCGAGATTCTGAAGCCGCTGTCGTACGGAGGCCGTCAGGTTCTTCGGCTTGCCTTTGGTCATGCGAGGGACTCCAGGTAGGGTCGCATAACGTTAGCGACGCGGCAGACTTGAGCGGCTTTCCAGATTTCATCCCGAGTGGCTTTCCGCTGCTGGATGCAATCCCGCAGCGCCTCCATCGCCACATCCAGTCCGACCTTGTTTCGGAACTTAAAACAGTCGGCAACTGTCTTGGCTGGGTTGAATACTCGCACCACCGCGCCGCCGATTCGACGCTCCTCGACCCCAAAGGCGAACGTGGTAGGCGAATAGCGAGTAACTTGAAGTCGAGGAGATTCAAGTTTCGGTGCCCAGGCCTTGGTTCCCAGAGCGATCCATACTTCGTGAGGGATTTGCGTGGTGAGTTCGTGGAATTGCAGAGCTGAAATAAGGCAAACGATGGAGTGAGGAACGCGCTTGCAAACTTCCACGAGCGACTGGTGCTCTGTCGGCTTGGAACTGGCGAGCACATACAGGCCGCGGGCGGGTTGCTCGAGTACCCCTTCGTCTCGTAGCCGTCGGAGGTATTCTCGGGGAACGCCTATCGCTTCCAGATCTTTGGGCCGCAGGATCTCCTGCGCTTTGGCGAGTCGGATCACGCGATCGCGCGGCGAGATGTCCTTGTTTTCAAGGGCAGGCATGGAAGTTACGAAACCTAGAACAAAACAATAATCTACCTAGCATTTGTAACACGCAAAATTGCCAAAGGCAAGGCGATCGGCCGGGGCACGGGTTGTCGTAGCTCGGCGGCTCCAATAAAATAGCGCATGTTCAAACCGGCCCGACATCCAATATCGGGAATGGTCGAACTGATTAAGGTATCGCGGTTTTAAAGGGTTACGTCGACCGGCAAAGAGAGAATCGTTACGAAGAGGGTTCCTTTTGGGGAGCTTT
>JAANMU010000627.1_pt1 | contig 40686 bp, 37 predicted proteins | sample 7279701 | NCBI WGS metagenome assembly JAANMU01 (sample SAMN14094539, study PRJNA606508) | bioreactor metagenome | isolation source: A lab-scale SPAN reactor treating ammonium-rich wastewater day 57 | place: Ireland: Galway | collected 2017-03-13
GAAGCGATTATTAAAGTTTCTGACATCTTGCGACCGGAGAGTTTTTATCAACACGACTTCCAGCAAATATTTGCTGCTATGATCAGTCTTTTTGAAAAAAGACAGCCGATCGATGCAGTAACTTTAGCAGAAGAATTAAGGAAAAATAAGAACCTCAATAGTATTGGGGGTGCAGCTAAAATTGCAGAGTTATCGACCGCGGTGACCACTGCTGCTAATGTAGTTCAGTATGCTCAAATAGTGGCCGATACAGCCATTAAGCGCAAGTTGATTAGTCTGGCCGGTACCCTGAGTGAACAGGCTTTTGATACTGCTATTGAAGCCAAAGACGTGATGGATGTAGCAGAACAACAGGTTTTTTCCTTATCAAACACAGTCGGTACCAGAGCATTTATCCCCATCAAAGATACCCTAGTAGAAAGTTTTGACAGGATTGATGAGTTGCAAAAGTCGGGTGAGTCACTGCGGGGATTGGCAACTGGATTTGAAGACCTAGATAGAATGTTAGCAGGTATGCAAAGATCCAACTTGTTAATTTTAGCAGCTAGACCAGGTATGGGAAAAACTGCCCTGGCATTAAACATTGCCCATAGTGTGGCCGTCAAGTCTCAAAAAAAAGTGGGTATTTTTTCTCTAGAAATGTCCAAGGAAGAACTTGTTGATCGTCTGCTAGTCAACCAGGCAGATATTGATGCTTGGAAGTTAAAAACCGGTCGTTTAGACCAGCAAGACTTTTTGAAGCTATCGGACGCGATGGGAGTCTTAGCCGATGCTCACTTGTTCATCGATGATACGCCAGGATTGAGCATTTTTGAAATGCGTACCAAAGCAAGACGACTGATGATTGAGCAGAATATTGATTTTCTGATTGTAGATTATTTACAACTGGCTCATGGTCGAACGATGGATAATCGAGTTCAAGAAGTAGCAGAAATTTCTCAGGGTTTAAAAAATATCGCCCGAGAGTTACGAATTCCGGTGTTAGGCTTATCGCAATTATCTAGAGCTGTTGAAAGTCGAGGTGAAAAAGTGCCCCAGCTGTCGGATTTGCGAGAATCAGGTGCGATTGAGCAAGATGCTGATGTAGTTATGTTTTTATACAGAGCCGATGATGATGTTAGAGAAGCAATGAAGCTGAAGGTGGCCAAGCATCGAAATGGGCCGGTGGGTGATATTGATCTATTTTTCCGCGGTGACAGGATCAAATTTTATGGACTGGAGACAAAAAGAGGGGGGAGTTGAGTACTATCAAAATCCTTATGAAGATGTGGAAGTAAGGCTAAACAAGAGATAAATTAATCCTCCACCAATTGTTAGAATCAATAAAAATGCACCTAAGTTTTTTTTCAAAGATCGATGTGTTTGTTCTGGCCTGGGTTTATCGACACTGACAATTATTACTCCCGCAATCACAAACCAAATCACGGCTCTGGCCACCACCGACCAGACAGAGGTGGGGTCAAAGATGGTAGTAAAGATGTTGCTTAAAGTTTCTATCATGGGCTTTTTATCGATTTCAATTAAATTAGACAGTTATTGCTTTTGATTTATTTTAAGATTTTGGCTTAATTTTGAATGGCAACAAGGAGGTTGCTCTCTGCACACCGTTGAATCAATCCTTAAATTAATCCATCAAACTTAGTAATGAAAGGCATGCATTATCAACTTTAAGTATGAATGGATAAACTAAATTTGACAACTAGCAGAGGCAATTTATCTGAGGTATAATGAGTGTTCATTTTCCTATGCCGAGGTGCTGGAATCGGTAGACAGGTCGGTCTCAAAAACCGATGAGCCTCAAGCTCGTGAGGGTTCAAGTCCCTCTCTCGGCACTCAATTAGCTCGTTGAGTTAATGTTTTGCATCTAACAAATAGTATTTTGTTGGTTATAAACTTAGCACCAGATATGCTACCAACTATATTTAGTCTGGGTCCAATCACCATCAAAACTTTAAATGTGTTTTTAGTGTTGGCTTTTTTAATCAGTGGTTTTGTCTTTTGGAAGCGTGGGCGAGCCGATCACTATCGAGAAGACCAGCTTTTTGATGGTTTTGTGATTAGTGGTATCGTGGGGTTAGTTTTCTCCAGAATTACTTTTTGTCTGACTCAACCTGAAGATTGGGGAGGTGTATGGCAATGTCTGGATGTGTTATCAAAACCAGGTTGGCTGGGGGCAGTTGGCTTAAGCGTAGCAGGTTTATTTTTGATTAGATTCAGTCGCAAACAAAAATGGGATGCTTTGGCCATTTTAGATATGTGGGTAATTGCGGTGGCTGCAGGATGGATAGTGATGAGTTTGGGAATGTTTCTATCTGGAGTCGGGTGGGGGAGTTGGTTGACTTGGCCAGTACCCTTAATTTCTGCAGGCTTGTTTTTGTTATTATTTGTCTTCTTAGGTTGGGCAGAACAGCATTACAGGTTATTTGGCTGGTATAAACAGGGTAGAAGTGTGGCGCAAACAGGTTTTGTGACGGCGGTGGCCTTAATCGGAGCCAGTTTAATTTCCTTGTTAACTTTTGGTTTTCAATTTGGGGCGGTTTCGTCAATAACGCTAGGTGTTAATGTACTGATTGACTTAAGTTGGTTAGTATCAGGTCTGATTTTATTGTTAATTAGATCTGGCAGCATGTCACGACTATTTAAAAAAAAGCCTCGTCATGGTTGAAAAATTGTTCCAGTCACTTGAATTGATAGATGACCAAGACTTGGTTGATCATCAAGATCATGGGCACTTCCAAGCTATAAACAAGCCATGGTTGTGGGGTGGTGGTTGGGTGCTGTTTTTGATACTAGTTGATCAAATTACGAAATTGTGGGCAACCCAGGCAGATTTAGTCTCATTGAATCAAGGTGTAGCTTTTGGGATGAGTTTGCCACCAGTGCTGTTAATGATAGTGACAACATTATTGCTAATTGGTGTGGGGTGGGGGTGGTGGCAATGGGCAAAATCAAATCGCAACGATCACATATTGGCAAAAAATCAACTTTTGCAGTTGTTTAGTTACGCGATGATTCTAGCTGGGGGAATTTCCAACTTGATTGATCGGCTAATTTGGACAGGGGTGCGAGATTGGTTGCCCATACCCTTGACGTCTTTGCATAATAACCTAGCTGACTGGCTGATTGTAGTTGGGTGTTTAGGCTTAGTTTGGTCGGTGAGACTGACTGGCTGTCATGCTGAACCACCGACGAGCAGCCTATCATCATGAGCTTGACTGTTTTTGTCGTCATTGCGGACTAGCCTGCCCCGAAGTAAGCGGGGATCCGCAATCTCAAACATTAAAAGGAACAAAGAGTAATCGGAAATTCCGAGATCCTGAAACAGGATAGCAGATCCTGAAACGAGTGCAGGACTCCTCGTTTCACTCGTCGGTTCAGGATAACGGGTAATGGGATCTGTTCAATATGACGACAAAAAAATCGATCTGCTAAAATCGACACATTGATGCAATCAACACCTTTCAATCAAATCAGCCTACTCTCCGACTCAATAATTCTCTACCAAGATGATGATCTGGCGGTGATTAATAAACCAGCTGGGGTGGTGGTCAATCAAGCCAACTCAGTTCGGGGCGAAACTATTCAAGGTTGGTGGTCAAAGCGACTACCGGCTTTAGCTCATCAAAATGTTGTAGACAAAGATTGGATGTCCCTGATTCCGATTGATTTTGACCATCAATATGGTACTCCTGAAGAAATTTTTACCAATCGTGGTGGCTTGGTGCATCGGCTTGATAAAGACACTAGTGGTTGCTTGGTTTTAGCAAAGAACCCTGGGGCTTTAGTCAATTTGCTCAAACAATTTAAGGATCGTGAAACTCATAAAACTTACTGTTGCCTCGTTCACGGGCGATTTGATGTTTTGAGTGGAGAAATTACCTGGTCAATTGCACGTCATCCTGGTTACAGTTACAAAATGACGGTGGCAAGCGAGGGTAGGGTGGCTTTGACTAAGTATCAAATTATGACTGAGTACAAGGGGTTTTCGCCTAAAGCAAAGACGACGCTGCCTAATTTATCCCAACTTGAATCACGGTATCAAGGTTTTAGTTTGGTGAAGTGCTGGCCAGAAACGGGTCGAATGCATCAAATTCGAGTTCACCTGACTCACTTGGGTCATCCGTTGGTTTGTGATCAACTGTATACAGGTCGAAAAAGAGCTCGCTATGACCAAATTTGGTGTCCTCGCCTGTTTCTACATGCTACTCAAATAGAGTTTGCTCATCCTAGGACTGGTAGAAAAATGTTGATCACTTCCAATCTTGCTCCTGAGTTAATAAGCTCCCTCACTTTGTTACAACAAGCTGTAGAGTAATTGTTAGTTAATTTGTTTTAGTCTTTCAAGTTACCTAATGTCGTTATGCTGGACTTGCCTGTCCCGAAGAAATCGGGGATCCTGCATCTTTAAATCGTTGGTTCAGGATGACGGGCTAAACGTTTTGTTAGTCAAATTGAGTAGTTCTGACTGCTAAAGATATCTTGCTTGAATCATATTTTTCACCTAGTATTAGGGCATGATTAAAGCTCGGCTGCCTGCACTCTGCCCAAGATCGACTGCCTGAAGCTTGATGTCATTTTTTTATTTCCCTGTGACGTTGGTTTTTTTGTGGTATAAACATTGCTAGGTTTTAAGTCGTCATCTTGCATTCTTGTTATGCTGACCCGCTTCAGCTGCATTATTGCTTGTTAGTCCAGGGTGACGGGAATATTGAGTTAATTAAAATGAAAGGCAGTATGTCAAAAGATGCTATTTTTTCTCTTATAAAGCAAGAAGAATCCAGGCAAATTGCCAAAATTGGTCTGATTCCATCAGAAAACAACACCTCACCTGAGGTTAGTCAAGTGCTATCAACTTGTTTAAGCAATAAATATGCCGAAGGCTATCCTTTTCGCCGTTATTATGAAGGCAACCAAATTGTGGACAAAATTGAACAACTAGCCATTGATCGAGTTAAAAAGTTATTCAAACTGCCTTATGTTAATGTGCAACCTTATTCGGGTTCGCCGGCCAATATGGCTATTTACTTTGCCCTGATGAAACCAGGAGAAACGCTGATGGGATTGAAGTTGACTATGGGAGGACACTTGACACACGGTCATCCTGAGGTGACTGCCTCGGGTCGTTTTTACAACTCGGTGCAGTATGGAGTTAAGCCAGACGCTCGGATTGATTTTGCCGAGGTTAGAACTTTGGCTAAGAAACACCGACCCAAGGTGATTGTGGCTGGTAATACCGCTTATCCGTTTGTGTTGGAGTTTGATAAGTTTCGGGAAATTGCTGATGAAGTTGGAGCTTGGTTGGTGGCTGATATCTCGCATGTGACGGGTCTGGTGATTGGCAATGAACATCCTTCACCGGTGCCGCATGCTGACGTGATTATGTCAACGACTCACAAAACTTTTCGAGGTCCGCGAGGAGCGATGATCATGGTCACAGATCGAGGATTGCATAAAGATCCTAAACTTGGTCAGAAGATAGACTCGGCTATTATTCCTGGACTGCAGGGTGGGCCTCACAATGCCACCACGGCTGGGATTGCCATTGCCGCCGAGGAAGCAAGTCGATCCGAATTTAACAAGTATGCTAGACAAATTCGCACCAATGCTGATGCTTTGGCCAAGAGCTTACTGTCTCGAGGCTTGAGTTTGGTGGGTGGTGGCACTCAGACGCACTTAATGGTGATTGATTTGTCGACTATCAAGCCAGGATTAGGGACGCAGGTGGCATATGCTCTGGATGTAGCAGGTATTTATGCTAATCGAAACACAGTACCGACTGAGCCAATGAGTCCATTTTATCCATCAGGACTGCGAATAGGCACGCCACTTGTTACTACCAGAGGCATGCAGACTCAGGAAATGGAACAAATTGCGGATTGGATTACTCAAGTGGTGGAGCATGTGCAGGGCGAAGAATTGCCATCTAGTAAAAAAGAGCGTGAGTCATATCTGGTCAATTTCAAAGCCAAAGCCGATCAAGACAAAAAACTACTCAAGCTCTCCAAGGAAGTCAAAGAGTTGGCGAGTGAATTCCCGCTGTTTAGGTGGTGATATACTATATAAGTGGTTGTAGTTCAAAATCACAGTATTTAGCGGCCACAAGGAGGCAGTATGTTTGAAGGTGTATCCACCCCCAAGTTAGGTTTTGAGGGACGCGTTGAAAATGAAACAGATGCAGCACCAGCAGAAATGACACCTATGAATTCATCACCTTATGAACAATTGAGTGAAATTGTGAATGCTGAGCTGATCAGAAAAGTTCAAGACAGGTATGGAATCACTATTAACCTTGGTGGTCAGGGACCAGCCAGAGAAGACGCAATTACTTTCACAGATACGAATCTGGGAGGTGGTACCTTCCAACAAGAACTGCATATTCCTGATGCTTGGATGCAAGAGACGAAAGCAACTACTGCAAACGAATTTATTGACAAACTTCGGGCTTTATTATAAGCAACATCAATCATTGCTTCTATTTGCCTCGATCAGCATTAATTGCTTGGGATTAGGTTTCTCGACGATTTGACCGTGTTGGTGGTAAGTGAAGTTTGAAAGACCAGCTTTTGTCACTATCTTAGTGATGGCTTCGAGTGATTGACTGGGTGTTGGGTGAAACTCCATGATTAGGTGTTTGACATTATGCAAACAATGGCGCGTTTCAATTAGAACAGCTTGCTCCCCACCTTCAATATCTAGTTTAAGGAGATCGACTGGTTGATTGAGTAATGAAGATAGTCGAATGGTGTTGACTTTAATTGCTTGCATGGTTTTCTCAAGTTGACCATTCCAACCTTGAGCTAATTGACCACTATTGAGCTGCCAATCGGTTAGGTTACGAGGAAAATAAAAGGTAATTGGTTCATCTTGGTCGCTGAGAGCACGATCAATTACTGAGATATCGTTCAAGTTATTTTGCCAAGTATTTTGTTCAAATAAAGTTCGAGTGTAATGGTTGGGTTCGATAGCAATAATTTTGGCTTGTGGGTAGTATTTTTTCCAGTAGAGAGTCGCCAACCCGATATGAGCACCTGCGTCAATAATGACTGGCTCGAGCTTGTTGGTCTCAAAGTAATATGCATGATCTGACCAAATTTCTTTTTTGACTTGGTGAAATTCTTCAGAATTAGCAAAGCTGACGGTAAAATGACCAAGGTGGGTTTGAGGCATAGTATGGTAGTATCGTATCATTAGAGAGTCTAGTTGAAAGTCAATATGAAGAAGATTTATTCCAATCATTCACCCAACATGAGGAGTCAGACTAAGGGTATTTCAAATTCAATTGAGGGAATTGAGTTATCAGACCAAGTTCAGAATGGTGAGGTGGACGATGGTAATGTAAAAAAAATTGGAGCTCACGTGTCTGCAGCGGGAGGGGTGCGGCTGGCGGTTGAAAGGGCGGCTGAGATAGGTTGTAACTGTGTCCAGGTTTTTGCTGGTAGTCCACGCGGTTGGCAGAGACCTGATCTACAATCAATTAATTTTGACTTGATTCGTGCCAAGCAGGATGAGTTGGGCATTGATCCCGTAGTAACTCATGCTTTGTATTTGGTCAATTTCGCTTCAGATAAATCAGAATTACTGGATAAATCAATTTTTGCTGTGACGGCAGACTTAGAGTTTGATGGTCGGGTGGGAGGTGCTGGGGTGGTGGTTCATCTAGGTAGTCATCAGGGTAGGGGATGGGAAGCCAGTCGGGGGCAGTTGGTGAGCCTGATTGATCAAATTCTTCAACAAACTCCCATCAACTCTCGACTTCTGATTGAAAACTCAGCTGGGCAAAATGGCAAGGTTAACTCTGATTTAGCCGAGATCAAGTGGCTACTTGATCAATTAGAATTAATTGGGAGCTGGATTAGTCAAAATCGTCTGGGCTGGTGCTTTGACACCTGTCATGCTCATGCCGCAGGTTATGTTTTGGGTCAGGAAATTAGCCAAAAGTTACTGCAAGCTGCTGAGGACTTAAAAAATTATCGAGGATTAGCTAAGGAAGCAATTGATGAGCTTGATCTTTGGTCAACTCTGCGAGTTGTCCACGTCAACGATAGTCGCGATCCATTTGGCGCCGGCCGCGATCGTCATGATAACATTGGTGAAGGCCAGATTCCCATCGAGGACTTAAAATACTTCCTAAATCTACCAGAGCTAGACAATATTCCACTAATTACCGAGATACCAGGATTTGACGGCAAGGGACCGGATAAGGAAAATGTAGAGCGAATCATAAACTATCTGACATAACGCTTTGATTTTATAGCTCGTAAAGCTTGTTCTGCACTTTCTGGCGTCCTTGGCCTAGCTAAGAAATTTGAAAATTCAATAAATTCAAGCATGCCGAAAAGCGGTGCGAGTTTACAACCATTTCTCTCGCACACTTGCCTAACTGCTTCATCTACAACGTTCACATTATACTTTTCCTCATAAAACATTGGGGCATCTGGATAAAGTTCAATATCACTCGTTCTTCTGATAGTAAAAAATAATTCATTCATGAAGGATGTAAATGCCTGCTTAAGATCATATGGTAAAAAATCAATATGATTACTCTTTAAAGCTAGAATTTCATTTAATACAGTTTGAGCAAATAACTTTATAACGTCGCGACCAGATATTAACAGCTTAGATTCGCCGCTATTTTTAAAAACCTCATGAAGTCGATCATCAATGTAATCTGCCACCTCGATGGCACAGCTTAACTGCCATATAGGCAAATTATCATGGTTATACCACTCATTTTTAATTTGAGTAATTCTTTCCACAACTTTAGCTTCATCTTCAGCTTTTACTCCGGGGGTCATGTCTAATTCTGCAGATACAAATGGACCTTTGGTCTGAGATTGCGGCTGGTCAACTATCGAAGGTCTCTCTTGTACTTCTAGGAGGTCTCTTTGAACATCGCTAAGTAGTGCAGCTTTTTTCAACTCACTCATCTGATCCTCCACCTCACTTATATCCAAACCTGCGGCTCGAGCTTTATTTACAGAGCCCATCAATACTTCATACCTCACCATCGAAGGTCTCTCTTGTACTTCTAGGAGGTCTCTTTGAACATCGCTAAGTAGTTTAATTCTCTGCTCCAGTTGTGGATCAGCTGTAGGAGATCCATGCTGGTCTACTACTTCTGCTTGATCAATTCTATGTGTCATATGTTTTAACTCCTTTACAGCACTTACTATAAGTTATAGCATTATCTTCTTCTTCTTTGTCAACTATGGGATAATCTAGGTTATGATTATTTTTGATGGAAATACTTTTACCAGAGAAATGGAGGTGAAAATTACCCGAGAGGTTGATCGTCTTAATCAACAGGGTAGGGGAGTGAAAATTGGGGTGCTGGCGTTTGCAGAGGATGAAACTGGTTTGACTTATACCAGATTAAAGCGAGAGGCGGCAGGTAGAGTGGGGATTAGTTTTCATCTGGTGACTAGTTCTTTTGCGGATGACATGAAGTTGATTCGATCTAACATAATTGCCCTCAATCAAGATCCGAGTATTACTGGCGTCATGATTCAAAAACCGCCCCGAAAGGTGTGGGAGGCATTTCAACAAGATGCTGGTCGAGAGATCAAACATGAGGATGGTGACCCTTTTGCTGTGTGGTGGGGGACGATGGTGAGCCTGATTGATTTGAAAAAAGATGTGGATGGTTTGCACCCGGAGACTTTGGCCAGTATCAAACAAGGTAGTTGGCAAAAAGATGGTCGAGCTTTACCCGCCACTGCTCGGGCAGTAATGGAGATTTTGCGATGGTATGAACTGGAATCGGTGACTTTTTCACTGGCTATGGCTCAAATTGCCGTTATTGGTCGGTCGGATATTGTGGGTCTGCCGACTTATTATGCTTTGCAATCTATGGGGTTGGCTGTTGATTTGATGGGGAAAGCAGATTTGGCCACGGTGCTATCAACCGCAACTAAGTTAAAAGCCTACTCGACTGTGATTTCTGCCACAGGGCGACCAAGTCTGATTACTGGTGACATGTTGCAGAAAGGGGTGGTAGTAATCGATGTGGGTGAGCCAAAACCAGATATAGATCGAAAATCCGTAGCAACTATTGCCAGTTTCTTGACACCAGTACCAGGTGGAGTTGGACCGGTGACAGTAAGTTGTTTGTTGCTGAATGGAGTTGAGTTAGTCAAAAGACAATGGCTTATCGATGTAGAATGATTGATTACGAGATATGATATACTACCAGCCTCGTATAAAATTTGCGTGGTGAGGGGTGCGGTCCTGATTTCACTCTCACAACGTTTTCCTGCAAGTAGCGGGAAAAAATAAGGACAAAACATATGATAGATGCTGTTTCCCCCAACTCAACCCCCACCTACGATCTACAAGAACTTTTTGACGTTGGCTTGCATTACGGTCATCAAGTTAGACGCTGGCATCCGAAGATGAAACCATGGATTTTCACTGAAAAAAATGGCGTTCACTTGTTTGATTTGGCCAAAACGGCAGCCCAACTTCAATTAGCTTATCAAATGGCCTATGAACTAGGTAAAAAAGGCAAGTCATTGGTGGTGGTTTGCACCAAACGTCAAGCTCGAGAAATGGTGACTGTAGCAACTCAAGAAGCAGGTGCCATGTCAATCACCACTCGCTGGTTGGGTGGATTACTAACTAATTGGGATCAGGTGAATCGGTCTCTGAAGAAAATGATCAAAACCCGAAAACAGATAGAGGGCGGAGCGCTAACTGGTCGTACGAAGTATGAGTTGGTACAGATAGAGAAGGATGTACTGCGACTAGAGCGGTTTTTTGGTGGGATTGAAACTTTGACCAAACTACCAGATGCTTTATTAGTCATAGATCCGGTTAGAGAGAAAAATGCGGTGACTGAAGCCAGCATTATGAATATCCCAGTTATGGCTCTAATTGACACAGACGGCAATCCCACTAACGTGACCCTACCAATTCCTGGCAATGATGACGCTATCAAGTCTATTACATTTGTGGTCGAGGCGGTTTTAGCGGGCTATAAGGCAGGGAAGGGAGTTAAGGAAGTGGCTGAGCCCAAGTCAGCGGTGACAAGTGCAACGCCACCAGCAAAAGTTATACCCAAAGTTGAGGAGGGAGTTGTTAAAGAAGTCAAAAATGATGAAAAGATGGTTGAGAAACCAGTCGATAAACCGAAATCTGTTGTGAAGAATGCCAAACAACCAAAAGCTGTTGAAAAAAGGCCGAAAGCAGTAGTAAAACAGAAAGCAGTTAAAGAAGTGTCAAAAACGAAGAGTACTCATAATTAGTCGTGATCCTATCAAACTAGATAGGGTAATAATATGGACAGGATGGCGGTCAGGGTGTTTTATTATCTTAATGGTTAGAGATAAAGAAAGGTCAACATGTCAATTGCAGCCACCGATATTAAGAAACTTCGTGAAGAAACTGGGGCAGGAGTGATGGAGTGCCAAAAGGCGCTCAAAGACGCTGGCGGTGATTACAAAAAGGCACTAGCTTTAGTAGCGGAACGAGGTTTGGCGAGGGCAGAAAAGAAGCAGGATCGTGAAACCAAAGAGGGATATATAGCTAGTTACGTGCACAGTCATGGCAAAACCGCCGCTCTGGTTGAGTTAGTTTGTGAAACCGATTTTGTTGCCCGCAATGATGAGTTTAGACATTTAAGTCAGGAAATTGCCATGCAAGTGGTAGCTATGCAGCCAGAAACAGTTGAAGATCTGCTGGCTCAAGAGTCAATTCGTGAAGCGGGCAAAACCATTGAACAAATGGTCAAGGGATTGTCAGGAAAGATTGGAGAGAAGATTGCTGTGACCAGGTTTGTGAGGTATGAGGTTGGTGAGTAAGTTAAATTATTAACATCGCATCTCCAAAAGAGAAAAATCGGTAGTTTTTCTGTATGGCAATTTTGTAGGCACGACCAACCAAAGATTCAGAAAATGATGTGAATTTGTGGTTAGTATTCGGATGGGAAACGAAAGCCGAAACGAGCATCAATAAGGTTGACTTCGGCAAATGAAAGTTAGTCAATAAAGCATCGACCATTTGAAACTGGTAAGGTGGATAAATGAAGATGCTGGTTTTTCCAGTCCGCGGTTGCAGTTTGCCAGTCGCATCTACGCATCCTTCCAAGACCCGACTGGTAGTAGTGCCGATAGCTATGACGCGTTGATTTTGCTGTTTGGCATGATTGATAGCTTGAGTAGTTTGTTGGTCTAAAGAAAACCACTCAGAATGCATGTCGTGTTTGGTAATATCGTTAGTTTTGATTCCTTGAAAAGTACCAAGTCCCACATGAAGGGTAACGTTGGCAATTGAAACACCCTTGGTTTGGAGCTGTTGATCAATATGGTGAGTAAAGTGTAAACCAGCAGTAGGGGCTGCCACAGAGCCTGAGGCTTGAGCGTAGTGAGTCTGGTACTGCTGGCGAAGCTTGGTCTCGCTGGATTTGGATTGGATATAGGGGGGTAGGGGAGTGTGGCCTATTTTGTAGACTTCATCAAGCAAGCTGACACTGGACATCGAAAATCTTATTTGTCTCGTATCGCTAAGTTGACCACCAATGCAAGTGGCGGTTAATTGAGAGTTAGGGAAAGTCACAGTTTGGCTGATTTTCAAACCAGGTTTGGATAAACACTCCCAAATTTGTTGTTTTTTATTCACAAGTTGAATCAAAAGCAGTTCGACTTTGCCGCCAGAAGATTTCTGACCAAGTAAACGAGCTGGGAAGACTTTTGAGTTATTGCGAATGATCAGATCACCACTTGTCAAAATTGAAGGCAAATCGGCAAAAATAGCGTGAGCAATCTTACCAGTTTTCCGGTCAATGATCATCAGTCGGCTCTGATCTCGAGGGGATGCAGGTGATTGAGCGATCTGGGATTTGGGGAGGTGGTAATCAAATTGATCAAGGTGGAGCATGTCAGCAAGTATTGTAACTTATTCTTTCGCAGCATAATCAATTTTTTCCTCGCTCCTAGTCAGTCGCACAAGTATTAATTGATTGACAGGTACCCTGATCCCTAGACATTGAGTCTTTCATCAATCACATTCTACAAGTCGGTTTAGCATCAGAGTGCGATTTGAATTACAATAAAGCCCTCATGCCAAATCAATTTTCATTTGAGTTACAAAAACAAAAGGGTGGGGCGCGGGCAGGGGTGATGACCACGCCACATGGACGAGTCGAAACTCCAATTTTTATGCCAGTTGGTACCTTGGGCAGTGTTAAGTCGCTTGACTCAAGTGATTTAGAATCGTTGGGCGCGCAAATTATTTTGGGAAATACTTATCATCTGTACTTGCGACCAGGCACGTCAACCTTAAACCAATTTGGTGGTTTGCATAATTTCATGCAGTGGCCAAAACCGATGCTAACAGACTCAGGAGGATTTCAGGTTTACTCTTTGACTGGTCGAGTTCGAGATCGACAGGTTGCCAGTTTATTATCAACATCTTCGATAACGAAAAGTTCGCTTGATCCGATAAAAAGCCAGCAGATTTTGAGCAAAGTCAGTAATGAAGGTGTGGAGTTTATTTCCCACTATGATGGCTCCAGACACTTTTTTTCCCCCCAAAAATCAATAGAAATTCAACAACAAATTGGGGCTGATATTATTATGACCTTTGATGAGTGCATTGCTGATGATGAAACTCATGATCGTCACCAGCTGGCAGTGGATAGAACTAGTTATTGGGCACAAGCATGCGTTAGTAGTTGGGAGAAGACGGGTCGCTTAAGTCGGGCAAGTAAATATCAGGCTCTGTTTGGCATTGTTCAGGGTGGGGTATTTAAAGATTTACGTAAAAAGTCGATCCAAGAGCTGTTGGAGCTACCTTTTGATGGCTATGCAGTTGGAGGTGAGACCATTGGTTATCACATGGCAGAGACGATCAAAGTTATGAGCTGGTTGGAATTGATTTTGCCGATTGATAAGCCTAGATACGCCATGGGTCTTGGTCGCGACCCACAGGATTTAGTAGATGCAGTTTTGGCAGGATTTGACATGTTTGATTGTGTGGGTCCAACTCGATTAGCCAGGAACGGAGCTTTATATGTTGGTCAAATTAAACTTGATGGTGATCAGCCCACATTTGTGAGTCAGTTTGCTAAAGGACGGCTGTCAATTGGTAGTAGCCAGTTTGCCCAAGATCAACAAGTTATTCAAAATGCTTGCGACTGTTACACTTGTCAAGCTGGTTATTCGCGTGCTTACTTGCATCACTTGTATAAAACCAAGGAGTTAAGTTATTATCGTTTAGCTTCCATTCACAATTTGAGGAGTATGCTGAGGTGGGTTGGTGAGTTGAGAAACTGGATACTTGAAAATTAGTGATGCACCTCGTTAGGCTGAAGCTATTTCAGCACCCCGATTATTACTGATTGATTCAGACGTTGTTGCATTGCATGTCTATACTTACATAGTTTTAAGATTGTGGATTCCCGCCATTTGCGGGACAGGCAGGTTCGCAATGACGATAAACGACTTCTACGTAGCAGACTAGAAAGCATCTGAATGCAACGCAAAGATTTTTTTCGACGACAGTCAAGACAATCGGTCTTGGATTCAACAGCTAGGCTGAGTGCGAAGTCACGATGGCTGATTTCTGGTGGAGTTGTATTGGTGTTGGTGTTGGTAACTGGTTGGTTGCTCGGCATGGGCATGTCTTCTTTTTTATTACCCATGTACCCCGAAGTGTTAGTGATTTTGCCAGCCACAAATGACTCAGGCAACATTGATAACCTAGCAGTTTTAGTCCTACATCAGGACGCTCATCGAACCAGCGGCCAAATTCTCAAGTTAAATCAACCCATCTCAATTGCCAATTTGACTCAGAACAACCTGTCCAGAGCTCTCAGCTCCAAGATCGGTTTGATGGTTAATCGAATCATATTTTTTCCAGAAAGGGAGTTGGACTCGGGTTCATTCCGCTGGCAGTTTTGGCAACTCGCCCAGAATAATTGGCGAGCACCACTAGTTGCCTTGGATTATTTAAAGTTAGGTCTGGTTACCCCTGATTTGCAAGAAGAATCAATCTCCAATTTACAAAAATGGGGTGAGGGAATGGCTAAACGCGTCAGACCTTTGGAAATCAGATCGCAAAACTGCAGCATTGGCGTCAGTAATACGGTCGGATTATCGGGTTTGGGTAAACAATATGCTGTCTTTTTAGCCCAGCAAGGAGCCACCGTCAGGCGAGTCACCAATACCGCTTCCCCTTTGCCCAACTCACAGGTTTTGATTGATGAAAACAGCCGAGCCGATTGTGCTGATCTGGTGTCTGTGGTTAGTGATTTATTTTCGAATCAAGTACCAATTTCTCATCAAACAGGTGTCGCCACTCAATATCGAGTACCGATGATGATTTTGTTGGGCAATGATGCAGTGAGCTTGGTTGATGGGGAAGAGGAGGGTAATTGAGAATTTGTATTCCTTATGAGACCCTGAAAAAAGATAGAGGATCCTGAATTACGGTGAAGGAATGAGCGCATCGAACGATTCAGCTAGCTCTTCATCAGGTAGTGACTCAACTACGAAGTCGTTGGTTAGAAAAGGATCGTACTCATCCGTTTGAGGGATCTGAGCACGGGACCCAGGAAATGAAGTAGTATTTTTATTGACATCAGCTCTCAAGGTTTCTTTGATATAGACTTGACAACTGGTAGCTGAGTTTGCCCAGATATTTGTTTGGTATTGATTACCTGACTCCATTAGTTTGGTCAACCGAAAAGAAAGATCTTCTGGCAATGCCCCCACATAATGCCCATCAGCCTCAACGGAAATGAACCTTTTTTTAACCTTAAGCTGACAAGGCATACCCACACTCAGATTAGTTAAAACGTCCTTGCTGGCTAATCGATGTAAATCAACGACTTTAGTTTTACCTGGCTCTTCAATAAAGTGTTGAGTTGTAAAAAGGGGAGAAATACCGTTTTTGGTTTTCAGTCGCTGTAGATTTTTCTCAGCAACCTGGTTGGTTCTGTCTAAATCCAGTACTTGTTGAAATATTTCTTTGGCTTTACTGGTTTCACCTAAGTTGACATAAGCTACCCCCAGCCGATTAAGAGTACCTAAGTCATCTGGTTTTTGTATCAGAGCTTCTTGGTTAATCTGGACAGCTTCAGTCCACCTACTTAGTTTGGCAGCAGAAATGGCTTGGAGTTTGAGTTGGGAAAAGCTGGACATGGCTGGACTTTTATTCGCCAGAGAATACTGGGTTAAGGTTAGATTGTCAACACGCAGATTGGTGAGGTACAATTGCAGTCAGTTCTAGAAAGGGAGTAGTTATGGCAGGACATAGCAAATGGCACAACATCAAGGGTAAAAAAGAGGTTGCTGATAACAAGCGTGGTAAGGTTTTTTCTGAACTGTCCAAACAAATTAGAAGTGCGGTTAAAGAAGGCAATTCTGGTGACCCCAATGCGAATCCAACTTTAAGGACAATACTTGATAAAGCTCGGGCAGTCAATATGCCGAAAGACAATATCCAGAGAGCCATAGATCGGGGCCTAGGAAAAACTGCCGCTGGTTTGCAAATCCAAGATATTTTATATGAAGGGTTTGGTCAGTATGGTGAGGCATACTTAGTTCAAGTAGCCACTGATAATCCTAATCGGACTGCTTCAGAAATCCGCTATTTGTTTACTCGTCACCAAGCCTCGCTAGCCGGTCCTAACGCTGCTCAATATCTATTTGATCGTTTGCCTAACAACACCTTCGTACCAAAAATACCTACGTCCTTGACGGGTGATCAACAAGCCAAAGTTCAAGAATTAGTTGATTTACTGATTGAGCATGATGATGTGGAGGATGTGTTTGTGACGGTTTCTAATTATTAAAACCTATGCGTCGCCGAGAAAAATTCGTTCTAGCCTCTGCCTTGTTGAGTCTGTTACTGCTAGGAGTCTTACTGAGTCCGATAGCTTTTCGACTTGGTTTTGTGGCGCTGTTTTCATTACTAACTTATGGTATAGCATCCTGGGCGTTGTCAGATGATCTCCAAAAGCATGAAAGATGGACAATTGTGCCGTTTCCGGCTTGGTACGCGACCGCTGTGGCCGCTTTTTATGTGGTGCTGCCCGAACATTGGGGGAGTAGGGTCGGTTTATTGGTCTTATTTGGATTGGGTATGTATGCCATTTTATTGACCAGCAACATCTTTTCTGTGGCTAAGGGAAGAAGTATTCAGTTATTGTATGCGGCTCACGCCAGTCAATTATTTTTTACTTTATTAATTTCCCTGTTGCTGACAAATACCATTTTTTCGTTCTACTTGCCTTTTTATTGGATTGTGTTGCTGATTGGCATCGTCCATTTCCCATTGATTTTTCACTCAATTTGGGCAATTCGACTTAATTATCCGGTCGAAAAAGAGGTGCAACAATTAGCGGTGTTATTAACTCTGATGATTATGTCAGTCACTCTGAGTCTAACTTTTTTTCCACTATCAGTCTGGCAGTATGCCTTACTAGTCATGTCGGTTTTATACATGGGCTTAGGGATTTTTCAAAGCTATCTCAAGGGACGGTTGTTTAGTCGGACATTAAGGGAGTACGCCATGGTGGCTGGTTTTACTATTGTAATGTTTTTGTTGATTGTTCCACTAAAATAGCACTTTTACTCAAGGGAAGAGTGGGGGAGTGAGCGAGATGTATCTCTCTGGACCTGACTAAGATCTGTTTAAGTAGAGTTTATCGATCGTTGGTTAATTTGCCCGCTGACCAGTCTTATCAAGTTAATGTAACAATAAATTGTTTATCAGGAATATCAGTCTAAGTTTGTGACTAGAGGAAGATAGGGGATGTTCCCGATTTAACGGGTGGGGAGTGGTGTGAAAATATGTGACTTGGTCAAGAGAGTGGGGGAGGTTGATATAGTTTGATATAGGAAATATGATATAGTTTGATACACATTAGGGTGTGGATAACTTTATAGTTATAGGACATTTACCAGACTAATTAGGATCTAGCATCTTCTTTTAGCATCTTTTTTGGAATAAGTAGTTCTGTTAATGTAAGTATCAATAACCAAATAAATGTCTTTCCCTCTTGAGTTAACCTGCTTACAAAAATTAGCGATCGCCTCGTGAAAAATACCCGAAATAGCTTGAATGATCAATGATTTGCAATAATAAACTCAGGCAACAATCGGGGGGGAGTGTAAAGAGAGGGATTGCTTAGGTTGAGTGGAGAATTCTATCAGGGGACATGAGAAAAACTCAGGGGAATTTCAACTTGTGCCAATAAATACAGCTAAAAAGGCCACACTAATTATGACCACTCGCGCTTATCCCCCATCGATTCTTGTTCATCAACAAGTTGATATTTATGAAACGTCGCACAATATTAATTTTACGACATAGATCAAGCATAGAAATGGGTCGATTGCCACGGTACTCAATTCAAGTTTGGTCGTTTTTTCTTGTATCAATGTTTAGTCCCAATTGACTTTTTATCGCCTAGCCTACCTAGACTGCCTCGTATACTCATTTTTGAGCTTTCTATTTCTCTTAAGCTTTAACTCATTGCCCAATTGTACGCGGACGATTTTGGCTGTTTATTGTTTTTTGATAAAAGTTGAAAAAATAAGGATATATCAACCTAAAGCACCTAGTTAACTCTCAAACAAGGATGACACATAGGTCATCTCACCAGTCAAAAAGCCGATTTTGAGCCGTACAGCGGGCTTATTGAGGAAGGCAGGCAAATATTTGTCATGATGGATTTGATCCAGCATTTTTTACACTATGTTGATTCCCCCTCACTTGGAAAATGGAGTTAATTCAGAAAGATGAGGTTTAGGATGACTGGTGTTAGGTCTGTTTGAGGTGGTGGGTTAGTTAGTAAGATGATACTTTGGTGTAGTAAGTTGGCAATCACTACTTGTGTCGCACAATAATTGAAATTTTCTGGTAAACTAGATAAGTAAAAGGTTGTAACTTTTTTACTTAATTTCAAAAATTACCAACAGAATCCTGAGCAGGTTCAGGATGACTTTATTTTAAGTATGTTACCAACAGATCCTCAGCAAGCATTGGGTTTGTTTATCGAACATCTGGAGGTGGAACGGAATGTTTCTCGATTAACAATTCGCAACTATCGGCATTACATACAACGTTTTATTGACTGGTTTCTGGTTCAAGGTCACACGGACCTGAAGGAATTGAATCAGGATGTGATCAGGCAGTTTCGAGTCTACCTAGCTCGGTATGTGGATGATCAGGGCCGGATGCTAGGTAAAAAAACTCAGAGTTACTACGTGATTGCCTTGAGATCTTGGCTTAAGTGGCAAATTAAGAATGATTCACCAGTTTTACATCCAGAGAAAATTGACATTCCCAGAGCCGAGTCAGAGCACATGAAATTTCTTAATCGAGACAAGATCGAGTCGTTAATGTCTCAACCGCTTCTGTCTAGTGAAGCTGGTTTAAGAGATAAGGCGATATTAGAGGTGCTATTTTCCACTGGTTTACGGGTGAGTGAGTTAGTGAACCTGAATCGTGACCAGATTGACATGGACAGAAAAGAATTTGGGGTGATTGGTAAAGGTCGTCGACCTCGAGTGGTGTTTTTATCTGATAGGGCTATTTATTGGTTGCAAAGGTATTTGGTGACGAGGACTGATCATTGGTTACCAGTTTTTATTCGCTATTCAGGTCCTGAGCCCGACATCATATCTGATGGCTCGGAAATGCGACTGACATCTAGAAGTGTGCAGCGTTTAGTTGACAAATACGCTCGCCAAGCTCACCTTACGACCAAGATTACCCCTCATGGTATTCGCCACTCTTTTGCTACCGACTTACTGGCCAATGGTGCCTCGATTCGTGATGTACAAGAAATGTTAGGGCATAAGGACATTGGTACGACGCAAATTTACACTCATGTCACTCAGCCTAGATTGAAGGAGGCACATCAGAAGTTCCACTCGCATTAGTTTGGTTGAAAATCGGATTAAGAAGGTTAGTAATAACAAAGTAATGGCGATGTTTACGTAGTTGGACGATGTTGAAAAGTCTTGACAATGTTTTACACGGGGACCCTGATCCCGACTTTGTCGGGACTGGGTGACTTCGCTATCGCTCGTCAGTTCAGCATGACTAGATTATGTGCTTTACTGAAAATTAGCAGTCATCATACTAGACTGCTAATTGGCTACTTGAAAAAAATTGGTGGATTCAGCCAGCTAAAATTGATACTCAAAGTATCATAAAACATCTAAAATGATATAGATAGATACTTACTATCTGGTATTATTGCACGCTAAATATTGCTTAATAATTACTAATATAACAAAGTATCTTTTTTTACCCCTATTTCTTGCACTCTCTCCCCTACCCCATGCCCAGCCAATTGACCAACTTGCCAACTGACAGAGTTTAAGTGGTCTGGTACAATTGCCGAGTTGAAATTTTGGGCCGGTAGCTCAGTTGGCTAGAGCGCCTGCATGGCATGCAGGAGGTCAGGGGTTCGAGCCCCCTTCGGTCCACCTTTTTTCACTCCCCCTCCCCCTCTGATGGATTTATTTTTATAATATCTCACTAAGATATTTGCCTGTAACAGAATCTTTGTTGAGAACAACGGACTCAGGAGTGCCTTGAGCGACGATTAAACCGCCCTCATGACCTCCACCAGGTCCTAAATCAATTATCCAATCGGCGTTTCGAATAAAATTCAGGTTGTGTTCTATAGCTAGCACAGTCTCGATTACCACACTACAAATTAACAGTAAATTGATTGGATATGAGATCTCTTGTTCTTCTTTTTCCACCAGATTCCATGTCACAAACTTGGTGCACTTTTAGCACTTTCATGTAATAAAATGGGTGTATTCTCACACTACAAAATAACAGTAAACTGTAGTTTGACAAACTACAGTTTAATAGTAAAATGAGGGGTATGAAATTGATAAAAAGAACAATTGAAGCAACTATTGACCGATACCTGAAGGGTGACGATACCAATATTCTCTTTATTTGGGGTCCGAGACGATCTGGCAAAACTACATTGATTAATAAGATCGCCAAAGAGTTGAAGGTTGCTAAGTATAACTTTGATCTGGCATCTGATCGTGACAAGTTTACTCCCCACCGAGAAGTCTTAGAAAAGATTGTGGTTGACAATAAGGTGATTTTGATTGATGAAGTGCAGAACTATCCTGAGGTCACAGTCATGCTTAAGATTTTACATGACGAATTTGGCATTAAAATTATTGCTACTGGTAGCTCGGAGTTACGGCAAAAATCAACTTCTGAATTCGACACCTTGGCAGGTCGGTTTACCGAAATATTTTGTTTGCCTTTGGCTATTTCTGAGGTTGCTGCCAATGACACACCAACTGTATCAGAAGAAATGACTTACTTTCATCAGTTGGCCAACCAAATTCAAATCTGGGGATCATACCCTGAAATTTTGACCAAAACCAGCTTGCCTGAAAAAGACAGAATCGATCTGCTCCAACGAATTTTAGATGCCTATGTATTGAAAGATGTGATCAGTATTTATGATCTGAAAAATGAGAAGTTGGCTAAAGACATTTTGACCAAGATCGCCCTCCAATTAGGTTCAGAAGTTTCAATCAGAGAAATTGCAAATTCTTTAGGGGCATATCCATCCACAGTTTCAAACTACATAGAAATTTTTATCAAAAACTACATTTTAATTCCTCTGCCATCCTTTAAGACCAACTTGAGAAGAGCAGTGTCTGAGAATCGTAAACTTTATTTTTATGATCTAGGTATTCGCAATATTTTGATTCAAGACTTTCGAGAGCTAGAGTTACGTCAAGACAAGGGAGGCGTATTTGAGAACTTCATAATTTCTGAGTTGGAAAAATTGCGACGATTGAGTAACGCTAAGATTAATACCTATTTCTACAGAGAGTATGGAGGTAAGGAGATTGACCTAATAGTCGAGGACTATCACAAAAGGTATACAACCATCGAAATCAAGATGGATCAGGGCAAAATGCAGAACATCTTTCCGCTCCCCAATCAGAAGGCGATTATAAATAGAGATAACTACTTTCAAAAACTGAATCAAGTGGTGGCAAAATCATAATCAAGTTTTAGTCCCATATAACGCCAGTTTACTCCCCTTCCCCCTCCAACTGTTTGTAGGTCAAAGCTACTGCTACGACTTGATCGCCAGGCTTGGGACGCATCAGGATCACTCCCTGAGTAGGTCGGGACAAAACGGGGATCGATTTTTTGGATAAAGGTAAACGAATGGTAATTCCTTCTTTTGAGGTGATCACTACATCACGGTGGTCGGCTTCTACTCGACGGGCAGCAGCCACAGGACCAGATTTATCCGTAATTTCTGCCACTTTCACCCCCATGCCAGATCGTTTTTGTTTGGGATATTGAGAAAAAACCGTTCTTTTACCGAGACCGTTTTCGGTAATCACCAGCAGAGTCGATTCGTCCTTACTTCCTGCCCCTGCTAGATTTTCCTCAGTAATTGTTTCTGCACCCACCACATAGTCACCTCGCCCCAGCGTCATGCCTTTGACACCTTTAGTATCGCGATTGGATGACTTAACCTCGACCTCACTAAACCGAATACACTTGCCCTGATGAGAAACTAACAGCACATCATCACTTCCAGTTGATAATTTGCCCCAAACCAACTCATCGCTAGCATTTAAACTCATGGCAATAATGCCATTTTGGCGGATGTTATCGTATAATTTGACTGGTGTTTTTTTAATTAAACCACTCTTTGTCGCCAAAATTATGTATTTTTCTTGATCTTTGTCTGGGTCAACAACTAGTAAGGATTGCACAATCTCGTCCTGATTTAGATTAATTAAATTGACCATCGCCGTCCCTTTAGCCTGTCTGGAGGCTTGAGGGATGTCAAAAACTCGGAGTCTGAAGACTTTGCCTAAGTTAGTAAATAAGAGCACGGTGTCGTGAGTGTTGGCAGTCAGGAGAGTTTTAACCATATCCTCCTCTTTCATCTTCAGGCCAATTTTGCCCATCCCTCCCCTGCTCTGAGTTTTAAAAGCTGATGGATGTAGTCTTTTCACATAGCCACTATCGGTTAAAGTCACTACGGCCGGCTCGTTGGGCACCAAGTCTTCCTCAGAAAACTCTCCCACCTTACCTTTGATGACCTGAGTTCGTCGATCATCGCCATACTGGTCAATCAGCGACTCGACTTCGTCTTTGATGACGCCAATGATTTGAGCGGGGTGTTGTAAAAGTCGGATTAGCCTGGCAATTTGTTTCTGAATAGCTTTATACTCATCCTCAATTTTTTGACGTTCTAGGGCAGCCAGTCGTTTGAGTTGCATTTCTAAAATTGCGACTGACTGGAGTTCAGACAGACCAAATTTACTCATCAAAGCTTGTTTGGCAACTTCCGTATCGGCGGAGTTACGAATAGTTTTGATAACCTCATCAAGGTTTTTTAGTGCAATAAGCAAACCTTCCAGAATATGAGCTCGATCACGAGCCGTTTTTAGTTCTGATTGACTGCGTTTGACCACAATCATTTGTCTGTGAGCCACGTACTCCATCAGGATTTGCCTGAGATTCATCAGTTGAGGCACGCCCTCAGAAGTTAAAGCCACCATGTTGACCGGAAAGGAGGTTTGCAACTCTGAGTATTTGAAAAGCTTATTAAGGACAACTTTTGGCTTAGCATCGCGTTTGAGATCAATCGTGACCTGCATTCCCTGACGATCTGAGTCGTCATTGAGATCTTTAATCCCTATGATTTTCTTTTCATTAACTAAATCAGCAATCTTCATCAACAGTCGTGCTTTGTTAACTTGGTAGGGCAGTTCAGTGACGATGATTTGAAAACCACCTTTTTTGGTTTCTTCGATACTGGCTTTAGCTCGAATGATAATTTTGCCCCGACCAGTTTTATAAGCTTCGGCAATGGCAGTTTGATCATAAATAATGCCACCAGTGGGGAAATCTGGACCTTTGAGATGTTCCATCAGACTGTCGATGGTTGCTTCAGTCTGAAAGTTGCCAGCCAGTTGATCGGCGGGTGTGTTCAGTAAAGTATCGATGACTTGACTGTTGGAATGAATGACAGCTTTAGTTTTGTCGGCTGAGTTGGTGGGCAAATCTTGAAGTTTGTCAAAAGTAACGGTAGATGTGGCTTGACCTTGATCAAGGAGGGCAATAATAGATTGGCCAACCTCACGGAGATTGTGAGGAGGAATTTTGGTGGCCATCCCGACTGCAATACCTTCAGAACCCATGAGGAGCAGATTAGGTAATTTAGCAGGTAAAACGGCTGGCTCTTTGAGCGAGCCATCAAAGTTGTCGACCCAAGGGACGGTGTCTTTATCTAAATCATTAAGCAGTTCTTGGGTAATTTTGGCCAATCGAGCTTCGGTATACCTCATGGCGGCTGGCGAGTCACCATCTACTGAACCAAAGTTACCCTGGCCATCAACCAACATGTAACGCATGGAGAAGTTTTGGGCCAAGCGGACGAGTGCCATATAAACTGACGAGTCACCATGAGGGTGATACTTGCCCAGTACATCTCCGACAATCCGAGCTGATTTTTTGTAAGCAGAAGTGTGATGAATACCACTCTTATACATGGAGTAAAGAATGCGGCGGTGGACTGGCTTGAGGCCATCGCGAACGTCTGGTAAAGCTCGAGCAACGATGACGCTCATGGAGTAATCCAAGTAGCTTTTTTTCATTTCCTCAGCTATGGAAATGTATTTTAGGGTGCCAAAGCGGGAGGGTTCTAGGGTGCCGATTTTGGTTTCTAGGCCGTTTTCGGAAGATTCGGAGTCTGAAGAGTCGGAAGTTTTATTTGGGTTGGTTGAAACGATTGGATCAGTTGGATCGACAGGATTGGTCGGGTTGGTTGCATCTGTCAAATCGATAGCATCGATCGAGTTGTTAGACTCGGTTGAGTCGATTGAGTCAACAGGGTCGATTTTCTCGTTATCGTCTGCTTCTAGATTTAGATTGAGTTTTTTGGGCTTAAATTTCGTTGTCATATTGATTTACTTTTCTGAATATGCCAAATACTTCTTGAGCGAGGAGCGCATGTTTGAGTGAGCGATAGCGAGCGAGTTCGCACCGCAGCGAAAGAATTTGTATTTGGCACATGCTAGAGTTGCCCCTGAGCCAGGACGGCTTCAGCTTCTTTAGCACCTTGCCAGTCTTTTAATTTGACCCACTTGCCTTCTTCTAGGTCTTTGTAGTGTTCAAAGAAGTGTTTGATTTGAGCTTTAGTAGCCTTCGGAATATCATCAAGACTTTCCCAAGTCCCACAAATAGGATCAATTTTAGGTTTGGCAGGGACGCAAATGAGTTTGTGGTCAATCCCCTGTTCATCTTCCATTTCCAGCAAGCCAATGATTTTACAATTGATAACAACACCTACTGCTACTGGTTCGCTGATAAAAACTAGGGCGTCCAAAGCATCGCCATCCTGACCTTTGGTACCCTCCACAAAACCATAATTGACCGGGTAAGCCATGGCAGTGGGCATGACGCGGTCCACAACCATTTCGCCAGTTTCTTCATCTAGTTCATATTTAACACGAGTTCCTTGGGGGATTTCGATGAGGATTTTAATTGTATTGGACATATTGACCTTTCATTTGAAGTACTTGATTTTAATAGGAATCTTTGTATAATATGACTCATAATCCCGAGAGGTAGAGTCGTTCGTAGAGTCTACCTCATTTTTAATCAAATTTAAGATTACCTTTCCAATTATTGAGATTTGAGTAGTTAGAACCCAGGAGCTGTTTAAGTTCTTTGGCGGTTTGTTTAGGAAAGGAAATCAGTTTAACAGAGGCAGTGTTTTGAAGATGCTCAATATTTTTTTTCATTATTTCATTAGGTTACACATCCAACTCCGCTAACTGGGCGTGAGTTTGAATGAACTTTTTACGAGGAGCGACATCGTCACCCATGAGAGTCGAGAAAATCGCATCAGCTCGGTCGGCGTCTTCGATTGTGACTCTTTTCAGCATTCGTAATTCAGGATTCATGGTCGTTTCCCAGAGTTGCTCTGGATTCATTTCCCCCAAACCCTTATAACGCTGAATACCAATGGTAGTTTTCTCACCAAGTTTTTTTTTCAAATCGCCCACAACCTGATCCCGTTCATTATCTGAAAAAGCATAGGCGACTTCCTTGCCGGCGGCAATTTTAAACAAAGGTGGCATAGCGATGTACAGAAAGCCATCTTTAACCAGTTGAGGTAAGTGACGATAGAAAAAAGTTAAACCCAAAGTGGTAATATGCTCACCATCTACATCAGCATCGTTCATGAGAATAATGCGATGATAGCGTAATTTTTTTACATCAAAGCTATCGCCCAAACCTGATCCTAAGGCAATGACCAAGTTTTTCAACTCTTCAAACGCCACAATTTTATCAAGTCGAGCCCGTTCGGTGTTCAGAATTTTGCCCCGGAGGGGAAAGATAGCCTGAAATTTCCTATCCCTGCCCTGTTTGGCAGAACCGCCAGCTGAGTCACCCTCCACAATGTAGATTTCTGCTTCGACCGGATCGCGGGTTTGGCAGTCGGCGAGCTTGCCTGGTAGAGTACTGCCTTCAAAGACGCCTTTACGGACTACTGCATCCTTGGCAGCCCGTGCCGCCAATCTGGCTCGAGCTGAGAGCATAATTTTGCCCACTACAGTTCGACCAGCACTCGGATTTTCCTCTAGAAAAGTACTAAAGCCATCCTTGAAAACTTGGTAAACTGCCGATTGTGCTTCTGCATTGTTAAGCTTAGTTTTAGTCTGTGACTCAAACTGTAAGTCATTGCTGGGCATTTTGACAAAGACCACGGCTGTCAATCCCTCTCGCAAATCTTCGGAAGTAAACATTTCTTTATCTTTAACCAGCTCATTTTTGATTGAGTAATCTTTGAGCACATAACCCAATGCTGCCCGAAAACCTTGGACATGGGTTCCCCCATCAGCTGTATGGATGACATTGACGAAAGATTCTAACCGCTCAGAAAAGGAGTCATTAAACTGAAGAGCAATCTCGACCAAAATCTTCTTTTTTGTTGCGGGATCTTCCCAAGTGCCGCTGGTGTGAAAAACCTCATGAAGAGGCTTCTTTGTCATGTTAATATGCTCAACCAAGGAACGAATACCACTTTCAAAGTAGTAGTGCTCATGGACACCACCAATTTGGTCATGCAGTTCAAAGTACAAGCCTGCCATGAGGTAAGCCCGATCTTTGATAATTTGAGCAATAGTTTTATCGGTAAACTCAGTAGTTGAGAAAATAGTTGGATCGGGCACAAATGACAGTAAAGTCCCAGATTCTTTTTTAAGCAAGCGAGGTGATTGAGTAGGAAAAAGTTTGATTACCTCGTCTTGACTGATCTTGGTAACTTTAGCTAGTGGATTGCCTCGCACATAAGCTTGATAAAAATAGCCATCGTCACGTTTAACGACAACTTGCAAAAGAGAAGACAAGGCATTAACGGCGGACGAACCTACGCCATGTAGACCGCCTGAAGCCTGGTAAGCGGTTTCTTCAAACTTACCACCCGCATGAAGTTTAGTTAGAACGACTTCCAGAGCTGACACACCAGATTCATGCATATCTACTGGAATACCTCGACCATTATCAACCACAGTAATACACTCAACTCCCATTTCTACCTTACCCGCTAGTTTTCGTTGATCTTCGGTTGTAGTAGTGCGAAAAAGCTGAATAGTTTTTCCAAAGCCAGCAATTGCTTCGTCGACCGCATTATCTAGAATTTCCTTGGCCAAATGATGCAGGCCTTTGCCATCAGTTGAACCAATATACATACCGGGACGCTTCCTGACAGGAGCTAATCCCTCGAGGATCCTGATCTCAGAGGCTCTGTAATGACCAGAAACAGGCGATTTTGACATAGAGGGTCATAGAGTAGCATAAGAAATTGAGCTTGTCAGTAGCAGTTATGCTATCACCTGTGACATGTTTCTTTGCTCAACGTTGGTTGTCGACAAGTACCAGGAACAACTGATCCATAACGAGTTTGACGTGTAGATTTTGTTCAAGCTGTTGGTAAGCAGTCAGCAGAGCAGTAATCCAGAGAGGCAATACCAGACCCAAATCTGGTAGAGGTTGATTGGTTGTTATCTGCCCAGTATTGCCCTTTTCTCTCACGAGCTGTTTTTGTGACCAGTCTAAAACTTGAATAATCCAGTCTTTGGCTTGGTTGCGGTCTTTGAATTGATCACTAGCTATCAGGGCAGTGGCTACTGAGCCTGTGTGAATGGTTTTAATTAAATTGAAAGCATCGGTGATTGTCGATTGGGTTAAGTTACTTGACGCTGGTAATTCATGAGTTAGCGATTTCGAAGCTTGATTTTTTCTTTGTCGATCATTCGCTTGATTAATTGATGGCCTGACTTCGTTTTGGCTACCAAATTGATCACCACCTGCCTGATCGTTGACTAACATGGAGTATCTTACCAACTGACATCGGGACTGGATGGTGGGTAATAAAGAGGTTGGTCGATTAGTAGTAAGCAGAAATTGGACGTTTGGTGGCGGTTCTTCCAACGATTTGAGCATAGCGTTTTGGGTGGCAAGTGACAAAGTATCGGCACAGAGAATGGCCACCACGAAAGTTGGAGTGCTTATTATGGATTGAATTTGGGGTTGCAAATCTCGCCATTGTTCGATGCCGAAGGGTTGGTCGAGTTGATTGAGCCAGACAATATGGTTGATTGGATGGGGTGTTATACCCAAGTTGGAGGACGCTGAATTAAACTCAGATCTTGAATCAAGTTTAGAGCCTCTCTCCTGTTGGGACGGGGTCGTCGGTTTAGTAAGATGAGGTTGTGGTTGAGGGTGACTGGAAAGAGTCAATTCTTCAAGATACTTTTTGACTGCTGCCTGCTGATCTTTGATTGTCAAATCTAAACCGAGAATGATTGGAGTAAATTGTTGGGTTGTTTGCGGTAGAGTCATACGGTATAGTGGAGTATAACCTATGTCGCCTGCCTCGGTGAGTATTCCATCAGCTGCTCCTCCAGTGATGCCCATTTCTCAAGGGGTGTCTGATCTTTCTACCACTCAACCAAATTCTACTCCTGCCATGACGTCGCAAATCCCTGGGGATGTGTCCGACTCGACAACTGTTGATGTCGCAGGGGGGGAAGCTACCCAAGAAAATACGACTTCTTCTTCTGCCAGTCTAGATATTACTGACGCACCGACAGTGCCAGAGACCGATGGGGTGCTGGTAATAAGTGATACTGGGACTGTGACTGCTACCACTGTTACGCCTTCTCAATTATCACCGACATCCAACACACCAGCTCCCTCGTCATCAATTTCTACCTCAGATCAATCAGCTCCGAGTGGCCAGATCGATCACTCTCATCAACTCCCACAGCTTCATGATTTAAATCACTCTTCTCAGCCCAATCCAGTTGACCCAACCAACCAACCGACTCAACCAGATTCCGCACCCACTTCTACTGAGGTATCTTCAAATAATGATGCCCTCATCCCTCCTATTGACCATGAGATTACTCCTGCTCAATCCTTTACCCCACTTGCTAGCACCGTTTCTCAACCAGATTCCGCACCCACAGGAGAACCACAAGATCAATCAGAGTCAAGCCAACTCTCATCTACAACTGATACGAACATTTCAAAGTCGTCAACGAAAAAGTCAGAGGCTAACAAATCTTATGTTAACTTGTTGGATGTCTTGGTTGATCAAAAAGTTTTAGATCAAAATCAAGCCAATGAGTTTATGACTCAGAGCATCAAGCAGAACCGGAGTATTGATCTGATTTTAGAAGAAGCCAACTCAATTCCAGAAGAAGTTTTAGCCCAAGCTCGAGCTACCTTTTACAAAGTGCCTTATGTCAAACTGGCAGACGTAGGCGTCTATCCTGAGGCCTTATCTCTAATTCCCGAATCCGCCGCTAGACTACATGGTGTTCTCCCCTTCTCTGTCAATCAGCAAGATCACACTTTGTCGGTGGCTATGCGCAATCCACTTGACGTAACAACAGTTAATTTTGTGGAACAAAAAACTGGCATGCGAGTCATTAGTTACTTTGCAGCTCAGTCTGAAATTGAGCGGTTTATCGCTGAGCACTACGCCCAGAATTTGTCTAGTGAAGTTTCTCAAGCTGTAGAACAAACAGAAGAAATTCAAAAAAAACAACTTGATTACTCTGATTTATCAGGAAAAACTATTAGAGAAGCTCCTGTGACGAAGATTGTCCAAACCATTCTCATGTACTCTTTAAAAACTCGCGCATCAGATGTACATATTGAGCCTCAAGAGGACAAAACTCGGGTACGCTACAGAATTGACGGCATCTTACAAGAAAAATTGATTTTGCCCAAATCGGTTCATAACGCGGTGGTGTCTCGTATTAAAATTCTAAGTGGTTTGAAGATCGATGAACGTCGCCTACCTCAAGACGGTCGGTTTGATTTTACCGATCATGACACTCAGGTTGACCTGCGGGTTTCAACTTTACCAACTATCCATGGTGAAAAAGTGGTAATGCGGTTACTGAAGAAAAACTCGCAAGTACCGACTCTGGAGCAGTTAGGCTTGAACGGCTTAGCCTTGCGGAATATGTCTGACGCTATTAAGGTACCCCATGGGATTATTTTAGTGACCGGTCCAACTGGTTCGGGTAAGACGACCACGCTGTACTCGGTACTACACACAATTAATTCCCCCAGAGTCAATATTATGACACTCGAGGATCCGGTTGAATATATGATGTCGGGAGTCAATCAAGTCCAAATTAATCCTCAAGCTGGTTTGACTTTTGCATCTGGTTTACGATCATTTTTACGTCAAGATCCCAACATTATTATGGTTGGGGAAATTCGCGATTCGGAAACCGCCAATCTCGCTGTTCAGGCATCTTTGACTGGTCACTTGGTTTTTTCTACTCTGCATACTTCTTCGGCAGCTGGGGCTATTCCTCGGTTAATGGATATGGGGGCGGAGCCATTTTTATTGGCTTCCTCGATGACGCTGGTTGTAGCTCAGCGAATTGCTCGGGTTATTAACCCAGAGTACAAAGAAACGTATAAGCCAGATTCGGCCGTCATTAAAGATATTCAGGCAGTACTTGGAGAGAGATTTGATATTTGGCTAAAAGAACATAACCTGACTAAAGACACGCTAGTTTTGACTAGAGCTGCAGAAAAGAGACCAGAAACGGAGCCTGAGTATAAAGGCAGAATTGCAATCTTTGAGGTGATGAAGATATCAGATGAAGTTAGCCACTTAATTTTAGCCAGAAAACCGGCGAGTGACTTGGAAGAGGCCTCGATTAAAGCAGGTATGTTATTGATGAAGCAAGATGGGTACTTGAAAGTGTTGGAAGGAATTACAACTATAGAAGAAGTCTTGCGAATAGCACAAATCTAGATTTAGAGTTAAGATGAGTAATTAACTTTTTGAGAAAGAAATCTATGACCATATTTCAAATTCTTGACCATTTAATTGATAAAGATGGTTCTGATCTGCATTTAATTCCTGGATCTCCACCACAAATTAGAGTTAATGGCAAGCTCTCTCCTCTAGAAAAGGTTGGTGCATTAAGTGAGGAAGATACTAAAGATCTGATTTTTCCTCTGATGACGCAAGAACAGAAGGATTATGTGACGGTTAATAAGGAAATGGATTTTGGATATCAATTTGAGGATAAGGGACGGTTTAGAGCTAATGCATACATCACTCGCGGTCAGTTAGCCATAGCGATGCGCTTAATTCCAAATAAGATTAAAACTATTGATGAATTAGGCTTGCCTCCAGTTTTGCATGATTTTATCAAGTTTCCACAAGGATTGGTGTTGCTGACGGGTCCAACTGGTGAGGGTAAATCAACTACTCTAGCGGCCCTGGTTGATGAAATTAACAAGTTCAAAACCTTGCATATTCTCACCATTGAGGATCCTATCGAGTTTGCATTTACACCAGTGAAAAGTGTAATCTCTCAGCGGGAGATAATACATGATACTCATGGGTGGGACGTTGCTCTACGATCAGCGTTGCGTGAGGATCCCGACGTCGTCATGATTGGTGAAATGCGTGATCATGAGACTATCGCTTCGGCTTTGACTATCGCTGAGACGGGTCACTTGGTACTGGCTACTCTGCATACTGCGTCGGCGGCAGAAACAATTGATAGAATTATCGACGTTTTCCCCGCTACCCAACAAGAGCAAATTCGTCAGCAGTTAGCAGCCACAATCAGAGTTATCGCCTCTCAACGATTATTACCGTCTACAGATGGCAAGCGAGTGGCAGCTTTAGAGATATTATTTAGTAATGCTGCCGTACGGAATTTAATCAGGGAACACAAACTCCACCAAATTGATTCAGTGATTCAAACTTCCTCTAGTGACGGTATGATTTTATTTGAAAAGTATTTAGCGATGTTAGTCCAGCAAGGCAGAATCACCGAAGAAACAGCTATCGACTCAGCCTTTAGACCAGAAGAAATTGCCAGGTTGTTAGGCAATAAATCAAAGTAGACACTATGCCACACTATAAATACGTTGCCAAAAACAAATTAGGTGAAGAGGTGAAAGGCAAAGCCGAGGCCAGGTCTTTGCAGGAGGCAGCCAGTATGTTGACGGATCGTCAGCTATTGGTGATTTCTGTCAAGCCCTTGACCGATACTTCCACATCGATGCTGACCCAAGCTTTTCGAGGTATTAAATACGATGATGTGGTCAATTTTACTCGTCAATTAGCCACAATGGTGGGAGCAGGTCTGCCATTGGCTAAGGCTTTGTCAGTTTTAACCCAACAACCCAACCAGGCTTTTGGCCAAGTTGTAGCCGCTCTTTTACAAGAGGTGGAGGGCGGAGCTTCATTTGCCAAAGCTTTAGAGAAATTTCCCAAGGTTTTTCCGAGTATTTACATTCAGCTAGTCAAAGCGGGCGAAGTTGGTGGCATGTTAGACACAGTTATGCAAAGGTTGGCTAAAAACATGGAGAAGCAAAAAGAGTTTCGATCCAAGACTAAGGGAGCTCTGATTTATCCAGCAATTGTGATTCTAGCTATGACTGGGGTAGCATTCGTCATGATGGCGTTTGTCATCCCTAAGTTAACGGCTATGTATGCAGACTTTGATGCTGAGTTGCCACTACCGACTTTGGTTTTAATGAGTATTTCTGATTTCTTTGCTAAGTTTTGGTGGCTGATTGCTGGGGGAGTGTTGATTGGCGTAACTGTGGTCGGAAAGTGGAAAAAAACACCTAAAGGTCAAAGATTTTTTAGCGAAATAATACTAAAGATGCCTTTAGTAGGACAATTGATGCAGAAGATTATTCTGACTGAGTTTGTCAGAACGGTTTCTCTACTGCTTTCTGCTGGAGTGCCGTTATTACAAACTCTAGATGTGGTGACAGAAGGTGTAGATAATGTGTTTTTTAAAGAGGCTTTTCAAAGGGCAGCCTCAAAGGTGGAGAAAGGCGCACCTTTATCTGAAGCTCTAGGTGTGGAGGAGGTGTTACCACCGATTCTATATCAAATGGTAGCGGTAGGAGAAGAAACGGGCAAGCTGGATGAAGTCTTGTTGAAGTTAGCTGAGTACTATGAAATGGAAACCGAGCAAGCGGTTAAAAACTTGACCACCGCTATTGAGCCGTTGATCATGATTGTCTTAGGTATTGGGGTGGGTGCCATGGTCATCGCTATTATCATGCCGATTTATAACCTAACCAGCCAGTTCTAGAGGAAATTGCTACTTGCCAGGACATAAAAAAATACTCTATAGTATGTATATCAAGTAGTAATTAGGTCAATTCTGTATATTCAGAATAGAAAAGGAGAAGAGTTTATGAAACTCATTAATTTGACTAAACGTGCCACGCAGGCCGGCTTCACTATGATTGAGCTACTGGTGGTGATTGCGATTTTGGGGGTATTAGCCGTGGTGGTACTCGGTGCCATCAACCCATTAGAGCAAATTAATCGGGGAAGGGATACGAGTAGCAGAGCGGATTCTGAGAGCATGATTGGAGCTATTGAAAGATATAATGCTAATATAGGTAGGTATCCTTGGATGTATAGTGAGACAGATACCGTTCCAGTTGCTCCAATGAAAATTAGTAATACTAGTTTTACAGATGGTGGCACGCCCAACTGTCCTGTATTAGATTTGCTTGGGCAAGGAAATACTACGGGGCCATGTACGGGCACGCAGGAGATCAAAGCAGCAATGGTAGAGCGAATAGACGGTTTAGTAAATCTTAGAGGTTTGTATATTTATAATAGGGGTCTGGAGACTGGTGACAGTACCTATATTTGTTTTTCACCACAGTCTAATGCATTTAGACAACAAGCCCAAGAACAATGTACAACGTGGACAACTACTCCCCCAAATGATGTAGTTGGTGCTACATTTATGGCTGCTTTTTGTCCAGCATCAGGTAACAACATTGCTGGTGAGGCTCGACCTATGGTTTGTTTACCATAGCATTTAACAAAATCGATTTTTTTCCAACCCGCCACCTGGCGGGTTGGTTTTTTTTATAACTTCAGTTGTTTCCTGTTTATTTATTGCTCTTGTCGATGGCTAATCAATATTGTAGGATTTCAAAGTATGTTATTTTCACTTCAAAAAAAGTTTAAATTTGCTTCAGGTTTCACCATGATTGAACTGCTAGTAGTAATTGCTATTTTGGGGGTATTGGCAGTGGTGGTGTTGGGTGCTATTAATCCGCTTGAACAGATTAATCGGGGTAGAGACACCAGCTCACAGTCAGATTCAGAAAATCTTCATGGAGCAATTGAAAGATATAGCGCCAATATTGGAAGGTTTCCTTGGATGGCAACTGGTGCCGATGAAGATGAAATTAGTCCTATCACACAAATTAGTGATGCTGCACCAGAACATATAGTAGGCTGCTCAATTTTAGAAATTCTTGGGCAGGGAGATCCTGCAGTACTGGGATGTAACGGTACTCAAGAAATAAAATCTGCCATGGTTGAGCGAGTTGGATCTGAGGCCACTAGTAGAGGTCACTACCTTTATTACAGGGGAATCGAGACAGGTGATAGTGTCTATGTTTGTTTCTCTCCACAATCAAATGCTTTCCGACAAAGAGCACAAGAGCAGTGTGAGGATTGGGATACTACGGGACCTGCGGATGTGGACTGGGTAATCTTAGGACCAGAAGTTTGTCCAGCTACAGGTAATAACAATGCTGCTGGAGAACCGAGACCAATGATTTGTTTGTAATTTACCTCTCTCCTACCCCGCTCACAATTATTAGTTTATACTGATCGATATGTCTTTTTTATTTGTTTTTGGATTGTTGGTGGTTTTCATGTTGGGGTTGGTGATTGGCAGTTTTATTAATGTGCTGGTGTATCGATCGATTGAAACTGAAGAGGATTGGAAAACGGGTCGATCCCGATGCGATCACTGCCATGCCTTAATCAAGTGGTACGACAATATTCCTTTGTTTTCTTACTTAATTTTGCGAGGGAAATGTCGGGCGTGTCACCAACCCATCTCCCCTTCTCACCTATTGGTCGAGCTCCTCACGGGAGCCTTGTTCATCTGGTGGTACTTGGGATTTGCCCTGTTTTTTCAGTTGGTTGAGCAGCCATTTGTCCTACTACAGCCTCTTTTTTGGTTGTTGGTCGGTTTACTGGCAATTGTGATTGTGGTTGCCGACATCAAGTACTATCTGATTCCTGACTGGGCGGTGGTTAGTTTGAGTGTACTAACTATAGCCTATCGCCTATCTTTAACTTATACCGGCGTCATGCAAGTCGATGATCTAGTGAAAACTGTGATTGCTAGCCTTATCGTCATGTTGCTTTTCTGGTCTCTTTGGTTCTTGAGCCATGGCAAAGCCTTGGGCTTTGGTGACGTCAAATTGGTGCTCGTGCTGGGTTTACTAGTCGGTTGGCCAAAAATTATCCCCGCCCTGTTTTTAGCCTTTCTGACAGGCGCTGGAGTTGGTATAGTGTTAATACTACTCAGAAAGAAAGGTCGAAAGTCGGCAGTACCTTTTGGACCATTTTTAATCCTGGGTAGCTTTTTAGCTCTGGTAGTAGGTCAGCAGTTGCTGATTTGGTATTTAACTTTACTGGGTCTATGAGAGTCATTAAGTATCTGCTATTTTTTTTGATCACTGGTTTAGCCTTGGTCTGTATTGGTTTTGTAGTTTCACAAAGAGTCTTGCTACTTGTAGGTGAAAAACAACTAACCCAGTCTCTAAAATCACTCATGGCTGCTTCTCGCCAACAAATTTATTACAACCAATGTCAGCAACTAAATCGTCAGTATGGTTTAGAATCAAACTCAACCATCTTTCAACTGCGATTTATTAATGATCAAGAGTACTTACTCGAAACTGTTTGTCAGGCTTTGCCAGATAGACCAAATGAAATTGGTCGAGGTAAATTACCTGATTTGTTGAGTAAAATACCTGGTTCATCAGGATTTATACTAAATCAAGAGACAACCCAAGTTCGTCTCCAGGTTCTACGTGAGGTTGTTGATCAATTGGCAGCAGTTATGCCCTGGTTGGAATCAGGATTAAGACCTGAAGTTGTAATTACTGTTAGCGATAGCCAAATTATTGACAGTTCGGATCTGTTAAATGTGCTGGGACCAAATACAGATTGTGCTGGTTTTGGATTCAAATGCTGTGCTGAAGTTATAGAAAAAGGCTCCGGCCAACAAATTACTGCCCAAGACTGTTCTGGTCGATGTTTCGCCTCGTGCCAATCTCTACCAGCCGTGTTGGCCTTTACAGCTGCTCCAGGATTTGACCAGTTTTCCAGATCAATTGACGTTACGAGTGGTCAGCAAGTCGAATTCTGGACAGTGAGTAATGCTGATGAGAACTTGTTACAAGTTATTAACTTTGGTGATGGTAATTCCCATCGAGACCAAAGTCAAATTCAACCAGTGATTCATCAATACAGTTGTTTAACCAATATCTGTGAGTATATTGCAGAAGTTCAACTTGAGGATGAAAATGGAGTCAAAAGCATCGTTAGCCCAGTCTCGACCATAAAGGTGGTGGTTAGAGCTGGTCAGTAAGAAAAGTTTAATTGGAATAGTAAGTGAATCGGTATTGATCGGGCTTGATTAAGATCAGATTCCAACTTGAACTGAGAGAGAAAAGTCGTTAAGATCAAACAATGAAGGAGCAAATATGAAAAACATCCCACTCATGGTAGCTAGACGACCTCGATCTAAAAGAGGTTTTTCATTAATCGAGTTACTGGTGGTGATTTCCATTATTGGCATTTTGGTCGCCATTGGCATGGCGTCATATACGAATATTCAGAAAAAAGCTCGTGATGCTACGCGGCGATCTGACATTCAGGCCATTGGTCAGGCTATGGAGCAGTTTTTTTCCGATCCAGATAACCAAACATATCCCAGAGATATGAGGGGTAATTGTGATAGCTCTCTTATTTCACAATTTTTCACAGAAAATACACTACCTACTGATCCCAAAACTCAGGCAACTTATTCTTGCACCGTAACAGCCACAGCAGATGAATTTTTAGTTTGTGCGGATTTAGAGGCTGGAGGCGGTAATGCAGCTATGCCTGATAATGAGGGAGGCCCATACAATTTTGGTGGTAACGGAACAGCTTTTTGTGTAGCCAACCGCCAGTAGTTAAAGAAAGACAAATCCTATGAAAAAAATCCAACCTGGGTTTACCCTAATTGAATTACTAGTAGTGATTACCATCATTGCCGTTTTGTCTGGAGTAGCCATGATTAGTTTTTCTGCTGCCGGTAAAGGAGCCAGAGACGCAAGGCGTAAGTCAGACTTGGAAACTATTAGACAGGCATTGGTGATGTACAGGAGTGATGAGGGGTGTTATCCAGGAAATCTAAATGGTGAAGGAGTGATTGATTTACTACTAAATGAGGGATATTTAACCGAGCCAGAACCTAGAGATCCCAAACCCAACCTGTATAGTTACATTTATACTCCAGGTGCAAACTCGACTGATTGTTTGAATTACGCAGGAGGTGGAGTATCAAGTTTTGAGTTCTCCGCTACTATGGAAAAAGACCCAGCTATTCCCTACACCGTCTCTAGTCCTTAGCTACTGGACAACACCATGTCTAAAAAATCTGCCAGAAAAAAAATAGGTTTTACCATTATAGAACTTTTAGTGACTATTACAGTTATGGCTATTTTGCTTGGTATTAGTTTGGCAGGTTATTTACAGTTTGAACAAAGACAACGCGTCCAACAGTCTGCTCGAGATGTCAGACAATTGTTTGTGGAAACTAGACGCAAGGCTCAGGTTAAGGATCAGACGGGATGTCAGGGAGATGGCGTAACTGGATATGCCGCTGTCTCATCATATGAAGTTCAGAGAAAGTTAAGCAATGGGTTTGTGAGTGTCTATAGTGTAACTAACTGCAACTCTGACGGTTCTGGTAGACATGTTCGGTCACTCAATCTTCCAGACAATCTAGACATGATACCTGCCTATGACTATCAGTTATCATATGCTCCTTTAACTACACAAGTTGGTTGTCCTCTGGTTCCCTGCACCAGTTTGCCTCATACAATTGTAATTAGTGACGGTCAAACCCGTTATGGCTTCACTGTGTCTAAGGGAGGTCAAATTGGTGGAGTAACACCCATTAGCGATCAGGTTTATCAAAAAATTCTCGAGGAAACACTAGAACAACCAGGTGCCATGATGAAGGATGGTCAATAATATGAAGTCTAAAATAAAATCTATCTCAGACTCCAATTTTTTGGCGCAAAAAAAAGGTAGTACACTAATTGAATTACTGATTGCGGTCACAATAACTGTGTTGGTTATGACGGCGATTGCCATTAGTCTCATGTACTCTATTCAAAGAGAGGCAGCCAATCGATATCAAGAATCAGCAGTTTTGCTGGCTCAGAATGCCATAGACATGCTTTTAACAGAGAGAGCCGAGCTAGGTTGGGACTCATTCAAATCTAAGTATGTCAACGCAGAGTATTGTTTGGCTAAGAATGCTAACACCAATCAGGACGAGCTGATTCTGAAAGGTGTGACGAATTGCCCAGATCAAAAATTTGGTGGATTAGGATTTAAGGCAATGATTGAAAGTGATCAGGTAGTTGATACTCAAATATCGACAGTAATAACAGTGACTTGGAATGAGGGTGGCCAGCAAGGTAAGCAATATGTTCTGAATCAGGATGTTTATAAGGGTGCTTATTGATTTCGTAAAATAACAGTTTTCCGAAAATCCTGAGTTATATCACCATGCGTTTCTGACTGTTTAATCAGTGAAAACGTGATTTTAGCATATGGCTGTGAAGCGGTTTTGGAGCAAGTAAAAATGGCACCATCTTTAAGTTGGACTGAAGGTGAAAGCAGTGGCACTACATTAGCATCGGCTAAAAATTGAAAACTTGCATTATCATTAATGGTAATCAAATTGAGTTGATTTTGGTTGTCCACTAGGAGCATCGACTTAGTATCATCTGCATTATCAAACTGAATGAAATTTTGTGGTTGATTAGGATCACAGGAGTTGACGGCCATATCTTCATAAAGTAAGCCTTGTGAGTTTCTTAATAAATAGGACATTTGTGTCATAGCATAAGTACCTTCAGTTCTTAATTCCTGCCAGAGAGAAGTTTTAATGCTACCAGTCAAACTGGACATCATTAGACCCGATATGCTGATGAAAATGATGGCTAATAATGCCCCGACGATGAGTAATTCGAGTAAGGAAAAACCTGCTTGCTTGGTCAGGGGTAAATTAATCATGTGTTAATTGGCTAAAGTATTTCTTGCCAGCTTAGATTAAGTTGAGAAAATGCCTTTGGAGCGGAGAGTAGCAGGCTGGGTTGGTAGACAAATAATTCTGTAGCAGTTTGGCTATTAGGTTGATCATTACCAAAAGATCTAAATAAATTTACAGTTTGGCAGCCAATAAAAGATCCAGCACCAACAAACTGTTTTTCCGAAGTTGGGTCTTGGGTCGTATTAACCTGTAAAGTACCATAGGCTAGGTACAGACCTTGTATCGAGAAATTCTCTGGGTATGTGGTAGCTATTGAAGAGCCGATGTTAGCTTCAAAGGTAATGTTGCCACTGGCAATCACTCCAAAAAATCCTGAATTTGTTACTGTGATTAACCCCTGATCTTGATTAGAAAGTTGATTGGGGTCAGTAATTACAACGTTTCCATCTATCAGCAAAACATATTTGCCATTTTGGACTTCCCAGCTGGTCTCTGGACTCAGAGTGAGATTGCCACGGAAAAAGGCTATTCGCGTACCGTCAGCTAGATTTGGCAACCATGTAAACTGGTCGAAGCGATTAATGGTAGTGTCAACTATGGGTACCTCATCAATTGCCGAAGAAGAAGCAGTCGGTAATAGTTTTTCCGCAAAGTAGGCAAAAGGATAGTTTTGACAGTGATTTATTTGGTGTCCCCTGACTTGACTAGACCATTGATCTTGAGCTCTTTGTGTAATTTGACCTTGACCTAAGTTGAGAGCACTAGGGGAAGTTGAGCGTGTTTGAACTAGACCGGCGGAATTAATTGTGTCAGTTGAGTATTTATTTATTAAAAAATTAGGAGGCTGGTTGGCGGGGGGGTTAACAGGTAAGTTTGAGAATAAGTTGCTTTGAGCAAACACCAATCCAGAGAAAACCTGCCAAAATGACGGTACGTTCGCTACGGGTGGAGTGAGAATGGAGGTTGGAGTGGGAGTTGGAGTTGAGGTTGGAGTAGAGGTGGGGGTTGAGGTGGGGGTAGA
>JAANMU010000630.1_pt1 | contig 40359 bp, 30 predicted proteins | sample 7279701 | NCBI WGS metagenome assembly JAANMU01 (sample SAMN14094539, study PRJNA606508) | bioreactor metagenome | isolation source: A lab-scale SPAN reactor treating ammonium-rich wastewater day 57 | place: Ireland: Galway | collected 2017-03-13
CGATCACACCGACGTGTACGTTTGCCAGGGCACGTTTCCCTTCGCGCTCAACTACAACCCTCTTCATGTTAGCGAGGAGGGCCGACTGTACCTCGGCGAAAACGTGGGCGCGAGCGCCAACCCGCCGATATACCTCGGCAGCGGAACCTACGACACGATTTTTGGCCCGTTCGTGTACTCCAGTCAATTTCGATTACGCGTCGAACACCCGCTGTACTACGGGTTCGCGGACGAAAACCGCGTAAGCGCCGCAAACCACTGGAACGTACTCGCACGCCTCGTACACGCAGGCGGCCGATTTGAATTCCTTTCCCTCGACCAAAACGCAAAACCCGTGAGCCCGTTTGGAATCGACGTGCGAAACGCGGAGAACATTCGATTGGCAAACGCTTCAGGCTTCGATCAAAACATTGAACGCGGACAAACATTCGTCACCCCCGTCATCGCAATCAACGAACGCGTGCGCGCGCGCGTAGACGCCGACGCATTCATCCCTCAATGGACGCGCTATCTTCTGCCCGTCAAAAACCAGACCGTGCAAAACGCGGTCTACCTCTCGCCCTACGCGGCCGACGCGCCGGCCATCGAACTCGAATACCAGCACCTCTTGCTTGCCAACGAGCACGCCCCCACCGGCCAAGCCAGCCTACTCCAAAAAGACGCATCGTACTGGATGGTACTGCACCTGCGCCTGCCCCACGAACCGGCGGCCAACGCGCGATACACCGACGTGCAAATCAACGCGCGCCTGCCCTACCGCCAAGGCGAACCCCCCGTGTTCATCACCGACACCGAACCCATTGATTTCGCGTTCGCACCCTATGCCAACGGATACCCCCAATACTCCGACACCATCCATGCCACCGATGTCTACCAAACCGTTTCGCCGCGACCCGAAGCCATCGACCCGCGCGCAAGCCAAAGCCAAGGCGCACGACTATTGAACACATCAACCCGCGAACTCGACCGCGGCGAATATCCCGTGCTCGTAAAACTGTTCATTCCGCCAACGACGCCCGCGGGCTACGAATTCGACGTGGTCTTCGAAGCCCGCGCCAAACGCTCGGGAGAAGTCATCGCCACAACGATTCAAACCAAACGATTCAAACTCGGCGCGCCCACGTGCGACCGGCGCTGCGAACGCTCGCCCGCACTCGACTGGTTCATCGAAAGCGCAAACGAAAACGAATCGTTCGCCCCGATTCCTTTGCACGCACTCATCGATTTGCGCGCCGAAACCGTCAAACGCCTGCGCGTAAGCATTCACAACCGCACAAACACGAATTACACTAGCGTACGCGTGGATGCGAACGCAACAAACCTTCGCTTTGGACCCGACGACCAAAAAACCGCCATAACGCTACTGGAAAATGCTGGCCTTCAAGCATTCACCCCCCTCACGCTCGGCGAAACAACGGTCAAAACCCCGCTTTCCGACGGCAATCCGTGGATCGACCTGCGGTTCACATCGAATCCCCGAGTCGCCGACGACTCGAACCGACTGCGCATTCGGTTTCGCGCAACCGGCGGACGACCCTTGGGCGTGGGGTACCTTGCCGACCCCGTGGGCAAACGCCTCACGATCTGGACAACCGACACTGCCAACGAACTTGCAAACGCGCTTGTGCAAATCCGATTGAACAAGAATCCCGTCACGAACCCGAACGCGGTTCCCGACCAAACGGGCTTAACCAGTGCCAACGGACAAATCACATTCGAAAACGTGCGACTTAGCGGAAACGACAAACTGTTCGTGACCGCGCAAAAAAGCGGGTTTGAAACCACGACCATCGTCATTGACGCCGCGACCTTCAACGACATTGGCCTCATCGACCCCACAAATCCCGCGCAATGCGTGACCGCCGTCCTCCTTGAAGAAACGCTCTCAAGCGGATTCAGTTTGCCCCTGCCCGGCGTGCGACGGTCCGCACCAAGCCCCGCAAACACGCAAATTGTCCACGTGACCACCGACGGATGCGACCGAGAATTCGACGTTCAGATCAGCGCGCACCCCGTCCTTGCCTCTTACGCAAACCCCGTGAGCATCCGCCCCGCGCACATTCGCATGAAACCCTTTGAGCGCGCCACGTTTGAGATTCAGGTGAACCCAAGCGCACCCCTTGGAATCCTACCCTTTGTGCTCTCGGCGCACGCAAGCGGAATGGAACGCGAAAACGTGCGCATCCTCGACCTGTACTCCTACGAAATCGCCGACGACCGACCGTTCGACATCGGAGGGCCGGCACCATGAACACCACGCGCAAGAATTCGAAAGGGTACGGGGCACATCGCAGGATGCGTCCAGCGCACGCGACCGAACAACCGTTTGACATGCACCGGCCCAAAAAATGCGTTGCTTCAAAAAACGCGAGCGCCGGAAATGCGAACATGCAACCAATCGCCCACATCAAAACGATTGTTGTACTGGGACTCGTGGCATTCATCATTTTTTCCGGCTGCATTTCCCCGCCCGCAAACTGCGCCGAATGCGCAAACCCCCAAAACGCCGACCGCCCCGAATGCAAATACTTGGCGATCATGAACACGCTCGAACTGCGCGCCGAAAGCGCTGTGTACCAAGACCTCACCGCGTACATGAACGCGGTCCCGCAAAGCGTTCAACCTCCCCAAAGCCTCGCAAGCGACTTGTCGCAACCCGCCTTCTTTTGCGCGGGCGCGCGAGTTGAAACCAATCCCAACCTTACACCGCTTGAAATGGGCAAAAACCGTTGCGCCGAACTACAGGCCCTGCTCAACGACTGGAAAAACCGTCGCCTCTGGGGCCCCTTCGGACCGACCAACGAGGATCTCCTGCCCGAATGCGTGAAAACCCACATCGCCCAAAACCTTCTAGGCCCCTCCTCGTTTTGCGGCCAACTCTTGGGAGCCACCGAGGACGCGCGCGTCTACCAAATCCGCACAAGCCAAATCACAAGTTGTACTTGGCCCGTGATCCCCGCAACTTGGACCGGCGCCATCGACGACGCACTGGCCAACCGCGAAATCGATCCCAACGGACTCCTCGCAACCCCAAGCCCCACGTTTTTTTATCCCGAAGACGAAATCAGCGAACCCGGGGGATTCCTCAACCTTTTTCGAAGCACCACCGTCCACCCCGTCAACTGTCGCGACCTCGAACTTGAAACCGCAGGCGCGTGCACAAACAAAACCACCTGCCAAAGCGACGCGCTTGGAAGCCAAACCACCGCCGTCTGCGCGTGCCCGACAAACACCGCGCCCCAATGCCCCGACGTGCTCCAAATCACCTGCGGAACGCGCGTGCACCCGCTCAACCAATGCGGCAGCTGCACCGACGCGACCGGACAAAACCTCATCGGACGCCAATGCCCGCAACCCACCGACGCCTGTTTGCCCCAAGCCCCCGAAAGTTCCACGTGGCGTTGCTTTAACGAAAACGAACTGCGCCCCGGCGGACTCTCCGACCTCGTTCGCAAATACGTGTTCATGCTCACAAGCGCGGGCGACACCGGCGCACTGTACTCAAGCCTCGTGCCCCAAGCCCTCGGAAACACCGCAACCTACCCCGTGCTTGCGCTCACCCAAACGATTCCAAACGCAAGCGTGCAACTGTCGAGCGGAATCCCGTCGGCCATCGGCGCGCCAAGCCCACTACAATTCACGCCCGCCCCCACGTTTGTTCCCACGGGCCCCGCCTACGCCAACACCGCCGCCCAATATTCGGGCACAAGCGCGACTGAATCGTTTGTCCTCAAATTCGACACCCTCGACACCCAAACCTGCCAGACGCCCGACGGCGAATTCGGAAAAACGGGCCCCCTCTACGCGCCCGCCCTCAAACTCGAATGGGACTGGACCAAAATTGACGAAAAAACCTGCTCGCCTGGAGGCGAAGCCGCCTACTGCGACTCGGCCCAATTCCTCATGAGCCTCGCCTACCGCTTGGCCAAAATCAACGCCCACTTGCAGGCCAACGAAATCGAAAACGCAAGCGCACTATTGACCTACAACGCGTTTCTCATGCGCGACGGATTCTCCGACGACCTGCGCTCCGACTTCGTGGCCACGGCAAACGCCGGAAAACTCGGAGCAAACCCGCCCGCTCTTTTTTCCCAAAACCAATTCCGCCTCGCGCCCTACTACACGCCCAAACCAAACCCCGCCGAAGAAAATTTGTATTTTGAACTCCCCCCACATGCCAGCGGAAACACCCGAATCATTCGCGCGGGACGCTACCACGTCCAAATCCGCCTCGCCAAAAACGCGTTGCCCCTGTGGAACGCGAACAACGAACCGACCGACGGACAAAAAATCACGCTCACGTTCAACGAACTCAAAGACGCGCGACCGCGATTCCGCCTCTACGACCTGCCCTTCGACGGACCCCTCGGAACCGACGTCGCAACCGGCGAACCCCGCAACGGATACGGCATCGCCGTGCACGGAGCCAGCGAGCGCCTTGACCTTCGTGCAGGCATCCCGCTTGCACCAAGCGACTACGACAGCCAACACCCCGCCCTATTCGCCGTGGAAATCGAAAATCCGACCACACGCGCCAATGCACTCACCCAAATGCGCGACGCCGGAAACGGACTGCTCTACCGAGCCGACACCGCCGAAGGAAAAATCCAATTTATCCCAAGCAACGCAACCCCCGTGATCCTCAAATTGTTCGCGCAACCCACCCGCCGGTTCATGTACGGATACGCGCTGGCCACGACCGACCAAACCGCAAGCGAACGAGTCGCCGTCTTCCAACCGCTGGCCTCACGCAAACAAAACCCCAGCGGCCAATGTCTTGCAAGCGACGGACAACTTGCCCCCGAACTCGACGCAACCACCGGACAGATCAACGCCGCGAACCCGCCCGACGCCCTCTACTATCATACCGTGTTCTTTACTCCCGCCGGCAGCGCGTGGAACCTGATTCCCGCCCAAACCATCGGCTCCGCCGGAGCCGGCGCAAACAACGTGCAAGCCTATTACTCGCCGCGATCAAGCAGTCGCCGCGACGAACAAAACCAAGTCGCGCTAACGTATAGCGCCGAAAAAAACTGGAAAACCGCGAGCCTTCAAGACCTCCTCGCGCTCATCAAACAATCCAAAGGCTGCATCGTCGACGACGCGTTCGCCACACGCATCTACTGGTCCAACAGCGCACTTGAAGCCGAATGGACCAACAAGCGACTCTCCGAACCCGCCAACCGGTTTGATTACGCGGACATCGGAATCACGAACCCGCTCTTATGCATTGCCCAAAACGCGCCGACGGACGCGTGCCCGCCGGCCGACCGCATTCCCCTTTCCGCAATCACCGGCGGAACCGGATGCCCCGTCGGCCAAATCGTTCTTGAAAACGAGCGCCCGCCCAACCAAAGTGCATGCACCAGCGCACCCTACGGGTTTGCATGCAAAAATCCCGCCGCCTGCACAAACCCCGTGCCCATCTACCAAGGCACGCAGGCCTGCAACCAAAACCAATTGGCCACCCACCCCCAGTACGGCGCACAATGCTCCAACGCCCCAACGACCACGCGCCTCGCGGGCTACGCGTGCGCAAATTCAATCCCGCCCCAAGGATGCGGGTTTCCCAAACCCGTGTTCGAAATTAATTCGGGCGCGCACCAAAACGAAATCACGGCAAGCACGCGCGCTTTTCTCTCCGCGCCAAGCACAAGCGCCGGATACGTTTGCTCGACCACCCCCGCCATGCCCTCTTTCGCATTTCCCACGGGACCCAGCGCCTGCCCGATCGACCAGCGCACCACCGTGTATCGCGTGACCACAACCAACCCAAGCCAAAACTGTTTTGCGGGCGAACTCACGACCCTTGTCTCGCGCACCGCGTGCTCGTACGCAATCGCCGGATACCTTTGCAACACAACGGGCGCATGCGAAAACGAACAAGCCGTCTACGCGTGTGCCGAAAACCAATCGTGCCAAGGCACGCTCTCTTTCAACGCAGCGCGTGCCAACGCCCCAAGCAATGTTGCCGGATTCCTGTGCCGAGACAACGCCCCGCCCGCCTCGTGCCCAAACGCCGCAAACGTCTTTGAAGGCATCAGCGCAACGCCCGACAACCGCGGAATCCTTGGTACATCAAACACGATCCGCAATGCAAACGCCGTCCGCGTCGGCGCCCTCTGCAATCCCTAAACGACCCCCGCAACAACCGTTGCGCACGCGAAACACACAACGCAAAAGGCAAAAACTAGTGAGCAAAAAAGCGATCGCCGGCAAATAGGATTGAACGTCTTCAAGCAAAACAAAAACGCCCTGCAACTTTCAAAGGCTTGGGCGTCCGAACCCATGATCGTTCGTACGTTTTCCCCTTTTTATCCGGCGAAGACCGCAGTCCAAAGCGGAATGAAAACGGGCGATAGGATAGGTTTTTAATGCGTGAAAGACTTCCATTAAAACGGGGAAACCATGGGGGACAATCCGCTGGCCAAGCTGTATTATTCGCTTGAAAACGCATACTACAAAGTCCTTGATTCAATCAACCACGTCGTCCCCGTGTACAAGATCACCGATCCCATCGACCGCGTGTTTCCTTCCTTTGTTCTGGTCCTGCTATTGATTCTTGGCGGACTGGGCGCGTTTCTGTTTTTCATGTGCTCCACCGGCGCCATCTGCGAAAAACCCGCGGAAGCCGGGCCCGTGGAACTCTCTTGCGCCGACCAAGTGGGCAGCGTCTGCCAAAACAACACCGTGTGCATGGGCACGCTCGTGAGCGCATCGGATACCTACGATTGCTGCGTCGACGGCGAATGCAAAGTGCCAAACCCGGCACCCCCCGGAAACTTCCAGCGGCCACCTCCCGCAACACCACCCACCAGCCGACCGCCGGCCTGCCAAAACGAGTGCGCGCAATCGGGCGCGCTGGACGGATGCTTTTCAACGACCGCCCTCAAAAAATGCGGCCAGTTCGACACGGACGCGTGCCTCGAATGGGGTCCCGCGAACTGCGCAAGCGGACAGACCTGCCAAGCGGGCGAATGCAAAGTCGCGACCGGAACCGGCGGAAGCGGTTCGGGATCCACCGGTTCGGGCGCGCAACTGCCGTACAATCTCGAATTCAAGTTCGTCTCCAACAACCAGCCCGTGTCCGCGGTGAACGTTTCGCTCAAATGCGACGGCGCAAGCGCCGCATTCTTTGAGAATTCCAACGTGACGGGCGGATCGTTCGTGACATCGATTCCGTGCCTCAACTTTGCCGGCCGATTTGTTGCATCCGGAAAACCGGAAGTCAACCGAAATTTTTCGGGCCGCCAAAGCAGCCCCCAAACCATCGACTTTGGAACCACGCCCCCCGCCGCGGACCCCACGTTCCAAGTTCGCGTCGAAGTCCGCCAAGCCAACCTCGGCGGCGGCACGAGCCAAGCCGCCGGATCGTGGCACATCGTGTACAGCGAACTGGAAACCACACAAACCGCCGGAAGCCTTGCACGCGCTCGACGACCCAACGGCACGGCCTTTTTCCAATCTGCTTCGCCCGCGTGCGAAACGCTCCAAGGAAACCAAAGCCAGAACACGTTTGGCGATGCAAGCGCATTGTTTCAATTGACCGCCGGAACCTATCGTTTCACGGCCACGAACCCGAGCGGAACCAGCGCGACCAACATCGTGACCGTGACCGGCAACACGAACGTTGAAATCATCGTGACGCCCGTGATCCCAAACAAGACCATTTACGTGCGCGTGCGCGACGACCAGAACCGAATTCTCGCAGGCGACGACACCGAAATCGCCGTGTACAACAACGACCGGATTTACTTTCCGCCGCGGCTGACGATCAACGGGGAATTTTTTGCCGAAGTCTCGGATCAGGACGCGCCCTATCATCTCGTCGTGTGGAATCCGTCTCACCTCGTGCGCGTGATCAAGGAAATCCCCCTCCAGCCGCTCATCGGCACGACCCCGCTCGACCTCACGCTTGTGCACGCGCCAAGCGACGAAAACATCTTTGACATCAATCTCCTAGTCACCGGAAACACGTTCCCGTTCCAGCCGCTCTCCGAAGGCGTCGAAGTCTTCGTGTGCCAGACCGACTTTCCCTTCGCACTCAACTACAATCCGCTCACGCTTAATGCGCAGGGACGCTTTCGCGCAGGCGGCACCATGGGTGGAACCGGAAACAAACCGCTGCGCTTGGGCGCCGACACGTACGCAACCAGCGCCGGCGGATTCGCGTACCCAAGCGGATACACCATCGTGGTCGACCATCCGCGCTACTTCGCACAAACCGACACAAACACCAACGCCGACCAAAACCGCGTTTGGAACATCGTCATGCACCTCCAACCCGCCGGAGGCCAATTCAAGTTTTTGGTGTTCGACAAAAACAATCTCGCGCCCCGCTCGCCGTTCGACATCAACGTGACGACCCGCATGGGCGAACTTGTGACCGCGGGATTCAACTTCACACAAATCATACCGACCAAAACATTCGTGACGCCCATCGTCGGCATGGACAAACAAGTGCACGCACGCATAAGCAGTCCCGCCGGATCGCCCGCCGCATTCATCCCCCACTTGACGCCCTACTATTTCCCGCAAAAAAACAACACGCGCGAAATTTCCGTTTACGTGACGCCGACCGCGGGCGTAACCAACGTGCCCATTCACGTCGAGTACCGGCAGATGATTTATGCCGACGGACCCGACGCCTTCCAAACCGCCAACGTGCTTGTTGAAGACAAAAACTATTTCATGCTCTTCTACCTCCAACTCCCGCAGCCCCTTCCCGCCGGACAACGCTATTTTGACACGTTCATGAACGTGCGCATCCCCTACCGGCAAGGCGAACACCCCATCCACATCACCGACGTGTTGCCCGTCGATCCCGCAACCATCCCCTATCTGTCCGGCTACCCCCAGTACTCGGACGAAATCAACAACAACGACGTGTACCTCACGCTCAATCCGCGCGCAAGCGCAGGAAACCCCGGCGCCAAACTCGCCAACGTCGGCATCGACGCCCTCGAATGGGGCGAATACCCCGTGCTCGTCAAAATCAACGTGCCCGCGACGACACCCCGCGGCTACGAATTCGACGTCCGCTTTGAAGCCAAAACATTCACCCCGAACGGCAACGTGCGAAGCGCACCGCAAGGCAAACGCTTCAAGATCGGAAGCGGAACCTGCGCCATCGGCTGCCTCGACGTGCCCGAACTCGAATTCGAAACCTTTTTTGCAAACGCCAACGAGGAATACAAACGCATCGATCCCGCCCAAGTCATTCCCATCACGACGCCCGAAAACACGCGACTCAAATTCATTGTGCACAACAACAAAAACGAAACCCTCGACCGCGCCCACCTCGACCTCAACGCGCGCGGATTCCTGTTCGGACCCTACTACGACACAAGCGTCATGCGCTTGTTTGAAAACCAACAAATGGCCGCCTTCGAGGAACTGCGCACAAGCGACGCGCTCATGCAAACCGCCTACGACAGCGGAAACCCGCTCGTGGACATCAATTTGAGTTCCGTGCCAGGCGTCCTCGACGGATCCAATCGCTTTCGCCTCACGTTTCGAGCGCCCGGACTCCAAAACCTTTCCGCGGCCACAATCAACGACCCGATCCTCGGAAGCGTCGGCGTTCTCGTAACCGACAATCTCACCGGAGAACCCGCCGAAAACGCCACCCTCAAAATCTGGAAAAACACGAACCCCCAAACCGCGCCCGCCCCATTGCCCGCACCCAGCGCAAGCGCAACCACCAACGCAAACGGGCAAGCCCTTTTCACAGGCATCCGACTCTCCGGAGACGAAAAACTCTTCATCCAAATACAAAAAAGCGGGTACAAAATGCTCTACATCCAAGTGGACGCGCGGGCATTCAACCACATCGAACCCGAAGACCCGACAAACCCCAAAAGCTGTCTCAAACTCGACGCATGGAACGAAACCACCGGCATCTTCAGCACGCCCCTTCCCGCCCTCTTGCGAAACGGAACCGAAGGCCGCAACCGCGGAATGGCGCGCGTCAGCGCATTTGGCTGCGACCAACCCTACGACATCACCATCGCACCCCACGGTGCCATCGCCGGATTCGCAAACACGATCTCCATTCGCCCCGCCCGTTTCACGCTCAACCAAAACGAAACCAAAACATTTGAAATCGGCTTCAGCACCGGAACGCCCCTCGGAGTAATCCCCATCGTTGCAAGCGCCAAAGGCACCGAAGGACCCAACGCGCCCTTCAAAATCCTCGAAATCTACTCGTACGACCAAGCGCCCGGATTCGACTTGGGCGCGCCCGAAACCGGAGGACTCCCATGACCTCCAAAACGATCCTCGCACTGAGCCTCCTCGGATTGATCGTGCTTGCCGGATGCTTCAACCCCCCCGCGGGCTACTGTAGCACATGCGCCCAGCCCGGGCACGAAAACAATCCCGAATGCAAGTACCTGGCCATCACAAGCGTACTCGAATTGCGCACCAAAAGCGCGGTATACAAAGACCTCACCGCATACATGCGCGAAAACCCGAACGCCACCATCAACGTGTCTCCGACACTCACAAGCACGACCTATTTTTGCGCGGCCGAAGACGCCGATCCCGCGATCAGCAACGTGCCCTACGAACTCGCGCAAAGCCGTTGCGGCGAACTCCAAGCACTACTCAACGACTACAAAAGCCGCTCCAATGTCCCAAGTTGTGTGGACGCCCACATCGACGCGCAACTCCTCGGCCCCAACTCGTTTTGCGGAAAAATCCTTGCCAAACAAAGCACCCAAATCGGCATAGCCAGCCCCGACGTGCGCGCGTGCACATGGCCCACCGTACCCACCAACTTTTTCGGATTCATCGACGACGCCATCGCCAACCGCCAAACCTCCGGCGACGGCGATCTCGTGCGCACGAGCCCCACCTTCTTTTACCCCGAAGACGAAATCACCGACGAAGGATTCTTTGGGCTCTTCAAACGCACGACCGTGCAACCCGTCAACTGCTTCAACCTCACGCTCACGCCAAACAATCACTCGTGCCCCGGCGGCGAAACCTGCAGCATCGGACGCCTGAGCGCAACCCCCGAAGGACTCTGCGACTGCCCTGCCGGCCAGCCCCCCGTGTGCGCCAACCCCGCAAGCGTGGCCTGCGGAACACTCATCTTCCCGACCAACGGATGCGGTGCCTGCACGGCCCTCGACGGACAACCCCAAATCGGACGCCAATGCACCACCGGCAGCACGTGCCTGCCCAAAAACTATTTCGGAGAAGGCGAAGGCTGGGGATGCTACGACGACGCCGGAAACGCCCACAACTTTGACTCCGAACCCATCGTGCGCAAATACGTGTACCACATTCAAGACCAACAAGATGCCGGCATCCTCTACTCAAGCCTCGAGCCCCAGTTGATCGGCACGCGCTACACTTACCCCGGCCTGACCACCGACTCCGCCGACATCGCAACCCTTGTGATCCCGCCCAACCGCCGCTACGATCCCACCCTCGTAACCTTCACTCCAATCAACCCCGGCGCCGACGCCACCCTCTACTCGGTCGGAACCGCCAACCTGCCCCAGCACACCCAAACCGAAGCCATGATCCTCAAATTCACGACCGACAACGAGCAAACTTGCACAACCAGCGGCAACAAAAACGGAAAAACCGGACCCTTGTTCGCACCCGCCATCAAACTCGAATGGGACTGGACCAAAATTGACGAAAAAACCTGCTCGCCCGGAGGCGAAGCCGTATTCTGCGACACCGCCCAATTCCTCATGAGCACAAGCTACCGCCTCGCCCTTATTGACACCGCCCTCAAAAACAACGACCTTGGAAAACTCAACAAACTTCTTGTATTCAATGCGTTCCTGTACAAAGACGGCTACTCGCCCGACGCGCGTGCCGACTTTGTGGCCACAGCCGGAGGCGGAAAACTCGGAGCCAAACCCCCCGCCCTCTTCAACAACGGAAACTTCACACTCGCGGCCTACTGGAGCCCAAAAACCAATCCCGCAAGCGAAAACCTGTTCTTCGAACTGCCGGACCACGCAGGCGACCCCAACACGCTCGTGCGCCCCGGACTCTACCACGTTCAAATCAACCTGCGAAAACCCACAAGCCCGCTCCTTGGAAACAACCAACAGGCCACGAGCGGACAAGCCGTGACCATCACGCTCACCGAACTATCCACCGACCGGCCCCTCTATGCGCTCTACGAACTCCCGCTCGACGGACCCCTCGGAACCGACGCCGCAACCGGCGAACCCCGCAACGGATACGGATTTGCCATCGACGGCGTGAGTGAAGACCTCCAACTCGAAGGCGCGAACAACTTATTGCTCTCCGACTACGACTCAAGCAAACCCGCCCTCGCCGCAATCACCATCGACGCCATCAAAACATGGGACGAACGAAAAAACCTTGAAAGCCAAAACAACCGCGACGGCCTCCTCTTTGAATACGACCTGCAAAACCAAACCGTGGCCTTTGCTCCAAGCCAAGCCACCCCCCTCCTCCTGCACGCCTTCCCGCTTACCACCACCAGCACCGCAACCAACAACCCGACCAGCGGACGCCTCATCTACGGCTACCGCATCAACGGCGTCGAAACCGGCAGCATCAACGACGCACGCATCCTCTGGCACCCTTACGCGGCCAAAGAACGCGGACCCACGGGCGCATGCATGATCGGAGACGATCCCGCAAAAACAATCCTCGGAACCGGAACCACCCAAGGCGTCTACCAAGGCGAACTCGGAACCGGTCGCGACATCTACTATCGCGCCATCGCCTACGCGCCCCTATCGGACAAGTACAACCTCGTGCCCAACCCGACCACCGGAAGCGCCGGCGGCAGCCAACCCAACGTGCAAGAATATCTTTCGCCCGCCATGAACAGCCGCCGCGACAAACAAAACCAAGTCAGCCTTGACTTCTCGCGAGCAACCAAAAACTGGAAAAGCGCAAGCCTATCCGACATGATCGAACTCGTCAAAACCGGAAAAGGCTGCATCGTCGACGACCCGTTCACCACCCAAATCTACTGGAACAAAAACGCCCTCGACCAAGAACTTGCCAACAAAAACGCGGCCACGCCCCCCAACAACTACGACCTCCTCGACAGCGGCATCCGCGAAAACGACATCTGCCGCGTTGAACTCAACGCGCAAAACCAAGGATGCCCCGCGGACAAACGCATCGCCCTCCAAACAGTAGTCGGCGGAACCGGATGCCCCGTCGGACAAATCGTACAATCCGGAACCTTCACCCAAACCGGATGCACGCTCGCGGACTACGGTTACATTTGCAACGATACCGGCGCGTGCCAAACCAAATCCACGATCTACAAAGGAATCGAAAGCTGCAACCTCAACACGCTTGCCAGCAACCGCACCTACGGCGCCACCTGCTCCAACGCACCCCTCCTCACCGAACCCGTAGGATTTGCCTGCAACAACCCCGTCGCACCCACGTGGTGCACAAACCCCAAAAGCATTTACGAAGTTACAAGCGGAGCCGCCAAATTCCAAATCGCAGGCACCCAAAACTATGCGGCCGGCGCGGCCACCAACCGCATCGGATACGCGTGCGGCGCCCAAAACCCAATCAACTACGTCTTCGAAGGACCTCCCCAAGGATGCCCCGCCGCAGAACGCATCCCCATCTACCGCGTCACCGGCGAAAACACCGCACAAAACTGTTTTGTGAACGAACTCACCACGCTCACCACCCGCAGCGGATGCGGCACCTACGAATTCGCGGGCTACGCCTGCCAAACCGCCGGACACTGCGCAAGCGAAGCCCAAATCTTCCAAGTCAACAACGACTCGCCCTCCAAAGGAACGCTTAGCCTTGACGGAGGATTCGCAGGACAAGGCACCAGCTCCATCGGCTACATCTGCACCGGCGACACACCCCCCGTCGAATGCAAAAACCCAAAAACCGTTTACTCCGGCCTCGTCAATGCCAACGCCGCGATCCTCGGAACAACCAGCACGCTCCGCGGCGAACCCGCCGTCCGAAAAGGATTCCTCTGCAACCCGTGAAAATGGACCCCCAACCCGCACAAAAAAAAACCGGATTTTCAGGGATGCAGGGCGTCGGTTTTTAAACCCTTTGCGGGGATTTTGAATAGTTTGCGCCGCTTAGCGGCTGCTCTACACGCGATTTTTGGTGGCAACGATTGAAACGCACGTGACCCGGCAAACATTCGTTTGACCCGAGCCACGGCTTTGAAATCGATTTTCCCAAAATCGCTCACCCGAGGGGAACAACATGACGTTTGACGTGCACGAACACTATCTGGTCCCAAAACACGTAAAACTCCCAAAGGCACAATCCGACGAACTGCTTCTCAAACTCGGCATCACGATTGAGCAGATGCCCGTCATCATGTACAACGACCCCGCGATCAAACCGCTCGGGGTAAAAGAAAACGATTTAATCAAGATCATCCGCGACTCCCCCACCGCCGGAAAAACCGTTTATTACCGCCGCGTGGTGAAGTCGCACTAAAAAGGTGAAACGATGAAAGACGGATGGGCCCTCGTTGAAAATTATCTGCGCGACCGCAACTTCGCCCAGATGCAAATCGACAGTTTCAACCAGTTCGTGGACCAAAAAATCCCCGAAGTCGTCGCCGAAAACAAAGAAATCGTTCCGAAAATCGAGGAAGTCAAAATCGAACTCTCGGACATCGAGGTCAACAAGCCGCGCATCATCGAAGCCGACGGCTCACCCCGCAACAACTTTTTCCCGATGGAAGCCCGCCTGCGAAACCGCACGTACTCGGGCCCCCTCTTTTTGACCATGCGCCTCTTGCGCCGCGACGTCGAACAAGACGTGCGCAAAGCCTACATCGGCGAACTGCCGGTCATGACCAAATCCAACTTGTGCTGGCTCCAAGGCAAAAACCCCGAAGAACTCGTCGAAATGGGCGAAGACCCCATGGACTTCGGCGGATACTTCATCGTCAACGGAAGCGAAAAAGCGCTCATGACCCAAGAAGTCCTCGCAAGCGACCGCGTGCTCCTCCAAGAAGCACTCAAAGGCGTCGCCGCCGAAGTCATCAGCACCCGCGGCGCGTTCAAAGGCCGCGTGCGCGTGACCCGCCGCATCGACGGCGTGCTCACGGTCACGTTCCCCGCAAGCCCCCGCAAAATGCGATTGTTCGTCCTGCTTCGCGCACTCGGACTCAAATCATTCAAAGAATTCCAAGACGCGTTCCCCGACGAAACCGAAGTCCAAAACGACGTGCGCGTCAACTGGGAACTCACCGACGTCAAAACCGAAGAAGACGCCCTCGACAAACTCGGCAAGTTCGTGGCCCCCGGCCAAGTCGTCGACTACCGCCTCAAACGCGCCCAAGAAGTTATCGACGCGTTCCTGTTGCCCCACATCGGACAGACCAAAGAATACCGCCTCGCCAAAGCCTACTATCTGACCATGATGGCCACAAAAGCGATCGAGCGCGCGCACAATCTCCGCGACGAGGACGACAAGGACCACTACTCGAACAAGCGCCTCGAACTATCGGGAAAACTCATGGAACACCTGTTCCGCTACGCGTTCAAATACTTCATCAAAGACCTCCGCTTCCAAATCGACCGCACGATCACGCGCCGCAGAAAACTCAACATTTCAACCGTCGTGCGCCCCGGCGCGGTCACCGAACGCATCCGCTTTGCCATGTCGACCGGCAACTGGATCGGTCGCGCGACCGGCGTCTCCAAATTCATGGACCGCGTGAACTATCTCTCGCCCTTGACCGATTTGCGAAAAGTCAAATCGCCCTTGAACAAGAACCGCGAACTTTACGAAGCCCGCGACGTTCACGGAACCCACTGGGGCAAACTCGACCCCATCGAGACCCCCGACGGTCCCCAGTGCGGACTCGTCAAAAACCTCTGCATGCTCGCCGAAGTCACCACCGAAGTGGACGAAAACCCGATCGAATCGCTCCTGCGCCAAAAAGGCGTGAGCCTTCGAAAGCTGTAGGTGAAAAAAATGCCCTCCACAAGCAAAGTCGCCAAAGTGTTCATCAACGGCCGCCTCATCGGCTTTCACCCGAGCGCCGAAGCCCTCACCAAAGAACTCGTGGGCGCGCGCCGATCGGACCGCCTGTCGCAACAAGTCAACATCGCCTTTCACGCGGACACCAACGAAGTGTACGTAAACACGGACTCGGGCCGCCTCCAGCGCCCGCTCATTGTGATTGAAAACGGAAAATCCCTCGTGAACGCCGAGCACGTCAAGGCCGTCAAAGAGGGCCGCCTCACATTCACCGAACTCGTGCGCCAAGGACGCATCGAATACCTTGATGCCGAAGAAGAGGAAAACGCGCACATCGCCCTCAACGAAGAAGAAATCACAAGCAAACACACGCACATGGAAATCAGCGAAGTCGGCATCCTCTCGGTCATCACGAGCCTCATTCCCTATTTGCAGCACAACATGGCCGGAAAAAACCTGCACGGCGCCAAAATGTTCAAACAGGCCCTCGGACTTCCCGCAACCAACTACAATTTGCGAACCGACACCGAAGGATTCCTCTTGTACTACCCCCAAAAGGAACTCGTGCGCACCAAAACCAGCGACCTCATGCGCCTTGACCGCCGCCCGAACAACCAAAACTTCGTGGTCGCCATCATGCCCTTTTACGGTTACAACACACTCGACGCCCTCATTTTGAACAAGGGCGCGGTCGAACGCGGCCTTGGACGCAGCGCCTACTTTCGCACTTACGAAGGCATCGAAACCCGCTACCCCGGCGGACAAGCCGACAACTTCGAAGTCCCCACCGAGGAAACCGTCGGATTCATGGGCAACGAAAACTATCTCAAGCTCGACACCGACGGCCTCGCCAAAATCGAAGCGTACGCCGACGGAAAAGACGTAATCATCGGCCGAACCTCGCCCCCGCGATTCCTCGAAGAAATCCGCGAATTCGGCGTCGTGCGCGAAACCCGCCGCGAAAGCTCGATCCAGGTCCGAAAAGGAAAACCCGGCAGCATCGACCGCGTCATCCTCACCGAAAACGAGGACGGCAACCGCCTTGTCAAAATCAAACTCCGCACGACCATGATCCCCGAAGTCGGCGACAAATTTTCCAGCAAGCACGGCCAAAAAGGCGTCATCGGCGCAATCGTCGCCGAAGAAGACATGCCCTTCACCGCCGACGGTATGAAACCCGACCTCATCATCAACCCCCACTCGATCCCAAGCCGTATGACCGTCGGACACCTCCTCGAAACCATCGGCGGCAAAGCCAGCTGCCTGACCGGCGAACCCGTCGACGGCACGCCCTTCAACTCCACGCCCCAAACCGACCTCGAAGAAATCCTCAAAACCCACGGCTTCGAAGGCAACGGCAACGAAGTCTTCTACGACGGCATCACCGGAGGACGCATCAAAGGCCAGATCTTTACAGGCGTGGTCTCCTACCGCCGATTGTTCCACATGGTAAGCCACAAGCTCCAAGCCCGCGGCCGCGGACCCGTCCAAATCCTCACGCGCCAGCCCACCGAAGGAAAAGAAAAAGACGGCGGCCTGCGATTTGGCGAAATGGAAGGCGAAACCCTCGTCGGTCACGGCGCCAGCATGCTACTCCAAGAAAAATTCGTGGACGACTCGGACAAAGTCGTCGAACTCGTCAGCGAAAAAAGCGGCTTGATCGCGGTCAACGACGTGATCCGAAACAAAAAATACGATCCCGTCAGCGACAGCTCCAAAGTATACCCCGTTGAAATGAGCTACGGATTCAAACTGCTCCTAGAAGAACTCAAGGCGCTCTTGGTCTACCCCAAACTCATCATCGGCGACAAGGTTTCGAGCCAGCGCGACACCGGCGGGAAAAAGGGGGGAAACTAAATGCACAAGAAAAAAATCCAAGCCATCCAATTCCTTGTCATGGGACCCCAACTCATCCGCAAGATGAGCGCGCTTGAAATCAAAACCCCCGACACCTACGACAAAGACGGGTATCCGATGGAAGGCGGCCTCATGGACCCCCACCTCGGCGTCATCAATCCCGGACTCCGCTGCAAAACCTGCGGCCAAAAAATGAAATACTGCCCCGGCCACTTCGGTTCCCTCGAACTCGTGCGCCCCGTCATCCACAGCGAATTCGGACGCCGCCTCGAAATCCTCATGCACGCAAGCTGCCAGCACTGCGGCCGCCTCTCGCTCCCCGAAGAAAAACTCGACGAATACCGCGAGGACATCAAAGGCGAAGCCCGCGAAAGCGTTCCCAAAAAAATCCTGCTCAAGGCCCGCAAAGTCAAAGCGTGCCCCCACTGCGGCAAGGACAAGCGCACCGTGCTCCTCGACCGCCCCACAAACTTCTATTTGGACAAGGACCGCATCTATCCCACGCAAATCCGCGACTGGGTCGAAAAAATCCCCGACAAAGACCTTGTCCTGTTCGGCTACAACCCCGAAATCGTGCGCCCCGAATGGTTCATCATCACCGTCATGCCCGTGCCCCCGATCACCATTCGCCCCAGCATCACGCTTGAAAGCGGCATCAAAAGCGAAGACGACTTGACGCACAAGCTCGTGGACATCATCCGCATCAACATGCGCCTCAAAGACAACATCGAAGCCGGCGCGCCCCAGTTGATCATCGAAGACCTCTGGGACCTATTGCAATACCACGTGACCACGTACTTTGACAACAACACGGCCGGCGTGCCCCCCGCAAAACACCGCTCGGGTCGCGCGCTCCGAACCCTTGTTCAGCGCCTCAAAGGCAAAAAGGGACGCTTCCGCCACAACCTCACCGGAAAACGCGTCAACTTCGCGGCCCGCTCGACCGTCACGCCCGACCCCTACATTTCCATCAGCGAACTCGGCGTGCCCCAACCCATCGCCGACGAACTCACGGTCCCGATCACGGTCACCGACTGGAACAAGGACACGGTCAAAGAATTCGTTGAAAAAAACGCCGCCGACGCCGTCTACCTCGTGCGCCCCAACGACACGCGAAAACGCATCGACGACGCCAACCGCGCCGAAGTCGTCGCCGAAATCGATGTCGGCTTCAAAGTCGAGCGCAAACTCACCGACGGCGACATCGTACTCTTCAACCGCCAGCCCAGTCTGCACCGATTGTCCATGATGGCCCACAAAGTCCGCGTCATGCCCGGAAAAACATTCCGCATCAATCCGATCGTCTGCAAGCCCTACAACGCGGACTTCGACGGCGACGAAATGAACATGCACGTGCCCCAGACCGAAGAAGGCAAAACCGAAGCACGCGAACTCATGCTCGTCCAAAACCAGATCATTTCCCCGCGCTACGGCGCCCCCGTCATTGTCTTCGAAGAAGACGGCGTGTCGGGCTCGTTCGCACTCACGCTCAAAACGAGCACGTTCTCCGCCGAAGAAGCCATGCAGCTCTTCTACGACATCGGCGTCAACGAACTCCCAAAACCGGACGCGGGCAAACGCTATTCGGGCCGCCTCATCTTCTCGCAACTCTTGCCCAAAGACCTGAATTTGAGTTACCCGAGCGCAACCTACCGTGTCCTCAACCGCATGAACCTCATCAAAGGCCAAGAAGACGACCCCTACGAATCCTACGTCATCATCGAAAAAGGAATCCTCAAACAGGGCATCATCGACAAGGCCTCCTTGGGCGAAACCCAAGGAAAACTCGTGGACTACCTCGCCCGCAACTACCCAAGCGACGTCATGGAACAATTCTACTACAAGCTCTCGAGGATCGTCAACTGGCTGTTGACCCAAAAAGGCATGACGATCGGCCTCTCCGAATACAAGATCGCCGACGAACTCAAGCGCGAACGCAAAAAGATTTTCGAAGACCTTGAGGAAAAAGGAAAAGAAATCGTCAAAAAATACGAAAAAGGAACCCTTGACCTCATCCCCGGCCGCGACCTGCGGGAAAGCTTTGAACTCACCATGCTCCAGGAAACCAGCAAAGCCAAAGAAAAAATGGAAAAAAAAGTCATGGCCGACAAGATCAAGGAAGTCCTCGTCGACGAACCCATCCTCAACAACTCCGTCATGATCCTCTCCGGATCGCGCGGAAGCGGCATCAACGTCATGAACATCGGCGGGTTCTGGGGCCAAGCCACGGTCCGCGAAGGACGCCCAAGACGCGGATACAAAGACCGCCTCATCACGCTTCTTGACAAAAAAGACATCGGCATCGACGCCGGCGGATTCATCCAACACAACTTCCTCGAAGGAATGAACCCCCGCGAGTACTTTTTCCACTCCATGGGCGGACGCCAAGGCGAAGTCGACACCGGTGTTTCGACCAAAGTGTCGGGCTACCTTTACCGCCGCCTCGCGAACAGCCTCAAAGACCTCCTCGTAAGCAACGACACCACCGTGCGCACGGCAAGCAAGGGCGTCATCCAGTTCATCTACGGCGAAGACGGCGTCTTCACCAAAAACAGCGACCGCGGAAAAACGCTCGACCTCAACCACGTCCTCATCGAAATGCGCCGCGAAAAAAAACACAAAAACGAATAACGACCCGAACGATCACACGGTGAACCCCATGCCCAAAAAGAAAAAAGCCGCCGAAAAGACCGAAGACGTCGTCATCGAAGAAGTCGCCGAAGTCCCCCTCGAAGCCTGGGAAGGAACCCTGCTTCCGAAAAGCATTCTCGACCAAATCGTCGACCTCGCCGAAAAGGAAAAAGTCTCGGCCAAGGACACCGAAGAACTGATTGAACGCGTCAAACGCGAATACAAGCTCCGCCTCGTCGAACCCGGCGAAGCCGTCGGCATCATCGCCGCCCAATCGCTTGGCGAACCCGGCACGCAACTCACGCTCCGAACCAAGCACTACGCGGGATCCGCCGAAGTGTCCGTCGGAAGCGGAATCCAGCGCGTCGAAGAAATCGTGGACGGCCGCTCCAAAGCCAAATTCGCGAGCATGACCATCTACGCGACATCCGACCTGAACACCGACGAAAAGAAAATGCAAAAATTCAGCAAATCGCTTCTCGAAGTCCGCCTGCGCGACGTCGTCAAACTCCACGAAGACTTCGAAAACAAAATCGTTGAAATGGAATTCAACGAGGACACGCTCGCCGAGAAAAAAATCGAAATGGACGAACTCATGGCCAAAATCAAGGACACCTCGACCAAGCTCGACGTCCAAAAGCGCAAAAACAGCCTCGTCTTCAACTTTCCAAAAAAAGCCCCGCTCCTCAAAATCCGCAAATACCTCATCAAACACCTGAACAACCGCATTCAGGGCGTCAAAGGCATCGACAAAACAATCGTCGTCAAAGACAACGACGAATTTGTAGTCAAAACCAGCGGAAGCAACCTCAAAGCCGTCCTCAAACTCAAAGAAGTCGACACGCGCCGCACGACCACCAACGACATCATGGAAGTGTCAAAAGTCCTTGGCATCGAAGCCGGCCGCCGAATGATCGCAAACGAACTCTACGGCACGCTCGAAACCAACCGCATTCTCGTCGACCACCGCCACATTTTGCTCCTCGCCGACCTCATGACCGTCTCCGGCGAAATCAAAGGCATCGTGCGCACCGGCATCACCCGCGAAAAATACTCGCCCTTTGCCCGCGCGGCCTTCGAAGAAACCGTCAAGCACCTTTTGGACGCCGCCTTCAAAGGCGAAAAAGAATACCTGCAGGGCGTCGTCGAAAACATCATCGTCGGACAACCCATCAAAGTGGGCACCGGCATCGTCGACCTCGTCATGAAACCCGACGCCGTCGGAGTCAAAAAATAACTTGAACCCAAACTGGAAAACCGGACGGGAAAAACGCTCCAACGAATCAACCAAAAAACCAATCTTCAAAAACCCTCCGGCCCAAAAAAAAAACAATTCAGAAACAATAACACAAAGGGAAACCCATGGAAATCGACAAGGAACTCCGCCGCGCCGTCGACACCGGAAAAGTCGTCTTCGGCACCGAACAAGTCCTCAAAGACCTGCGCGACCGCAAAGCCAAACTCATCTTGGTGGCAAGCAACGCGCCCGCCCTCGAAAAACGAAAACTCGAAGCCTTTGCCAAAGAAACCGAAATTCAGGTGATCCAAAGCGGGTTCACCAACAACCAACTCGGTTCCCTGTGCGGCAAACCCTTCGGCATCGCCGCCCTCTCGGTTCGCGACGAAGGCAAAAGCAAAATCCTCGAAACCCAATAACGGCGAGGAACCGGCTCACAAGCTTTAAAAATCGTTCCCAAGGAGAATACACTAGCTATTGCTCCTTTTTCGGACGACTAGCCATTGTTTTGTTTCATTGGTGATACCCATCGCACGCGGAGAATTTGCAGCCAAGTCCCTTACGGACAACCGTAAGAAATGGCGCAAAAAGTACAAGAAGTACAAAAAAGAGGCGTCCCTCAAGTTCGATCCACTCGAAGGATCGCCCCAAGGCCGCGCCCTCGTCCTCGAAAAACGCGGCGTTCCCCAAAAGCAACCGCACTCGGGCCTCTGCAAATGCGTGCGCGTGCAACTCATCAAAAACGGCGTTGAAGTCACGGCCTTTGCCCCCCGCGACGGCGCCATCAAATTCATCGACGAACACGACGAAGTCATCATCGAAGGCGTCGGCGGCGAACAAGGCGGCCCCTACGGAAGCCAATGGGGCGTCAAATACCGCGTGACCCACGTCAACGGCCAAGCCCTCGAAATGCTCCGATCGGGCCGCAAAGAAAAAGTCAAAAGGTAAACGATTCACATGACCGCCGCCGCCCAACCCTCGCCCACCTCCACACTATTGCTGTTCGACAAATACACGCTTGAGGACATCAAAGTCAACGACCTTGGCCTCGCGCGCTACATGAACATGCACGCCAAGCAAACCCCCTACTCGTTCGGACGCCTCGCCAAAAAACGCTTCGGCAAAACCCACATTTCGATCATCGAACGCCTCATCAACAAAGTCATGCGCTCGGGACAAGGCAAACGCCGATTGTCCGGCAAATACATCCGCGGACGCAACTCCACCGGCAAAAAACTGCAGGCAACCAAAATCGTCGAAGACGCGTTCGCCCTCATTCACGCGGAAACCAAACAAAACCCCGTCCAAGTCCTCATCGCGGCCATCGAATACGCGGCCCCCCGCGAAGACGTCACCCGCCTCAAAAAAGGCGGCGTCATGTACACCCAAGCCGTCGACCTCGCGCCCCTCAAACGCGTCGACGAAAGCATCAAAAACATCGCCCTCGCCGGCTTCTCGCAAAGCTTCAACAACCCGACGCCCGCCGCCAAAGCGCTCGCCAACGAAATCATGCTTGCCGCCAAAAACGACCCAAAATCGTTTTCGGTCCGACGCCGCGACGAAGTCGAACGCATTGCGAAAGGCTCAAGGTAAGTTAGTTTTCTTTTGGATGAACCTAAACCTTTTCTTTTTCTAAAAGAAAAGGCTTGGAAAGTGAACCAACATGGGACGAATGGAAGAAATGGCCACGATGGCGTCGAGCCTCATGGCCAACCGTGACAACATCCGCAACTTCGGAACCGTCGCCCACATCGACCACGGAAAAACCACGCTCTCCGACTCCCTCATCGCCGCTGCCGGCCTCATCAACCCCGAACTCTCGGGCGAAGTCCAGATGATGGACTACGAAGACCAAGAACAACAACGCGGCATCACCATCAACGCGGCCAACATCTCGCTCGCGTTCAAAAGCGGAAACGAAACCTCGCTCATCAACCTCATCGACACGCCCGGACACGTCGACTTCACGGGCGAAGTCATCCGCGCCATGCGCGCGGTCGACGGCGTCGTCCTCGTCGTCGACGCGGTCGAAGGCGTCATGCCCCAAACCGAAACCGTGTTGCGCCAAGCACTGCGCGAAATGGTCAAACCCGTGCTGTTCATCAACAAATGCGACCGGTTGATCAACGAACTGCAGGTCACCGAAGAAGAAATGCAGAAAAAATTCGCCAAAGTCATCACCCACGTCAACCAACTGATCTTCGCAAACGCCGCCGACGAATTCAAGAAAGACTGGCAAGTCGACGCGGCCAAGGGCAGCGTGGCCTTCGGCAGCGCAAAACGCAAATGGGCCGTATCCGTCCCCTACATGAAAAAAACCAACATCAACTTCAAACAGGTTTACGAATTTTTGAAAAGCGACAACCAAAAAGAACTCGCAAAAATCAGCCCCGTGCACGAAGTCGTCCTCGACATGGTCAAAACCCAGTTGCCAAGCCCCCTCGTCGCCCAAAAATACCGTATCGCACGCATCTGGGGCGGCGACATGGAAGAACCCATTGCAAAAACCATGACCGCGACCGACGAAAACGGCGAACTCGCCATGATGATCACCGACGTCTCTGTCAACCCCCACGCGGGCGACATGGCAACCGGACGCGTCTACAGCGGAACCCTCAAAGCCGGCATGACCGTCAAACTCATCGGAAGCCAAAAAGAAGTCAAGATTTCCAAGGTTGGACTCTTCATGGGCAACGACTTTGTCACCGTAAACGAAATCCCCGCCGGCAACATCGGCGCCATCGTCGGCCTCAAAGAAGTCTACGCCGGCGAAACCGTGAGCACCCAAGAAATCAAACAATTCGAAAGCTTCCTCAGCAACGTCGAACCCGTCATCACCGTGTCCGTCGAAGCCAAACAAACCAAAGACCTTCCCAAACTCATTTCCGTCCTCAAACAACTCACCAAAGAAGACCCCAATTTGAGGGCGTCCATCAACCCCGAAACCGGCGAACACCTCCTGTCGGGCATGGGTGAACTCCACCTCGAAGTCAACGTGTACCGCATCGAAAACGCGCACAAAGTCCCCGTCACGACCGGCAACCCCATCGTTGTCTACCACGAAACCCTCGAAGGCGACTCCGACGTCCTCGAATGCAAGACGCCCAACCACCACAACAAGTTCAAAATGAAAGTCGAAAAAATCGACGGCGAACTATTGGAAAAAATCCACGAAATGCACCACGACGGACGCATCCGCGACAACAAGGACAAACACGTCGTGCAAAAACTCACCGAAATCGGACTACCCAAAGAAGAATCAAGAAAAACGTGGGCCATCCACAACGACTGCCTGTTGATCGACCGCTCGCGCGGCATCGTCGCCCTTTTCGAAGCCAAAGAATTGATTATTGACGCGTTCATGGAAGCCGTCAACCAGGGCCCCATGGCCAAAGAACACACGTTCGGCGTCAAAGTCTGCATCGAAGACGCGACCCTCCACGAAGACGCAATCCACCGCGGCCCAAGCCAAGTCCTGCCCGCCATCGGCAAAGGCGTGCACGCGTGCATGCTCCAAGCCGGAACCATTCTCTACGAACCCAAACAAACCCTCACGATCACCGTCCCCGAAAACTTCGTGGGCGCCGTGACCGGCGAACTATCGCAACGCCGCACCCAAATCAAGGAAATGCGCCAAGAAGGAGACTCCGCGATCATCATCGCCAAAGCCCCCGTCAAAGAATTGATCGGCTTTTCAAGCGCCATGCGCGGAGCCACCCAAGGCCGCGCCCAATGGACCGCCGAATACGCCGGCTACGAACCCCTCCCAAAAGAACTCCAAAAGAAAACCGTAGCCGAAATCCGCAAACGCAAAGGCATGGACGAAGACGTCAAACCCTTCCACTACTTCCTCGAATAAAATTCTCTTTTTTCTTTTTGTGCCACGGGCACAACCATTTTATTCTGCCAAGCGCTAACTAGCCTATGTCCACCGGACGGCCAATCCATCTCCCCCCGAAAAAAACATTCACGTTTCGCGACCGGCAAAAAGAGCGCGTGGCAGCCATCAAAACATACCGGCAATGGCGAGATCTCAAAGACCCCGCCATGAAACTGTTTTTCAAAAACGAAATCCCCGTCAAAACCCGCCGGCCACCCTACCGAAAACCTGTCGCCAAAACGCCCGACCTCGTCATCCAAAGCGCCGAAATGCCCAAACAAATCATGGACGAAGTCTCCAACGCGGGAAAAACAATGCGGCGAAACCGAATCCTGAGCAAAGCCACAATGATCGGTGGAATATTGACCGGCGGGGCCATGCTGTATTTTCTTGCCAAAGGCTGCCACGTTGAATTCACTCTGCCACACCGTCGCCCGACCGGATCGCCAAAAAACCCCTTGTTTAGCGGAATCGGAAAAATGGGCTTAAGCGGAGTGGGAGGCCTAGCCGCCGTAAGCGCACTCGGGACTTTTCGCAAGTCCAACCGCTCGCTGGAAGCCGTCCGAAACTGGATCCGGCACACAAGAGAAACGCCCGTCGCCCACGCACGCGACAAATACGAGTATTTTCTCATCAACCGCAAGGGCGACCTCATCTTCACAAACGAACCCGCAAAACTCGCCCAAAAAATGCCAAAATACGTGCCCGACTGGCAAATCTGATTCGCGCATCCAAAAATCGCCCACCACCCCCTCTTTTTTTATTCTTCAAACGCGTAGGGTATGCAACTGATTTCATGCCCAAAATAATGTACCCGGAAGGCCAAAAACCCAGCGACCACGACATGATGATGGCCGCGCTCTTGGGCGGACCCGAAGGCGAAAACCAAGCCGCGGTCCGCGCCCAAAACATGCGCGCGCCCGCCGCAAGACCCCTGTCCGCCGACTCCGGCGCCGTAATCCCGATTCACCAGCGCATGCGCGAAGAACGCGAAGCCGCCGCGCGTCGAACCGCCGATACCACGGCCGCCCTGCCCCCCGGCCGTTTTGACCCAAGCAAAGGCCGCGTCGTCCGAGAAGAAACCCAACCCCAAAAAAGCGCGATGCCCATGCGACGCATGGTGTCCGGAACCCAACCCTCGATCACGCCAACCGAAACCAAAAAACCCGGATTGTTCGGCCGACTGTTCAAATAAAAAAAAACGAATTCGAAAAAAAAAAGAATGGAACGGGTTTTGTTCCAAACAACAATCTTTTTTTTTAGTGCGCGTTCGGCAAAACGCTTTCGTACAAGTGGATCACAAACGCCATGCTCACAAGCGTCGCCCCCAGATTGAGCGCGATCTGCACAAGAATCGACACCACGGTTCCAAGCAACGGAACAACGCTCAAGACGGCAACCAAAAGGCCGATCGCCATTGAAATCGCCGTGACCAACACCATGAACGCGACGACGCTTCCCAGCACATGCAAATAGTTTTTGCGCACCGCCGAAACCGCGTTCGAAATCGTGTGGCCCACGTCCGCGTTGCCAAACACGGCAAACGGGGCCCACAACTGGAAAAACGGGACGACCAAAACAAACGCGCCAAGGCCCAAAAGAAACCACACAAGCGCGACCAGAACGCCCCCGGCAAGCGCGGCCGGATTCGAAAGCGAATTGCCAAAAAGAAAAAACAAGGGCAACAGCCAGACGCCCAAAAGAACCAGCATGGCCACAAGCTGCAACAGCGTGACCCCAAAGACCACGCTCCAACGCTCTTTCATACGCTGGATCCACGCAGACGCATCAAACGCGCCCCCCTTGAGAACCGCGCGATACCCCGAAAGAAAAAAAGCCGTCAAAAACGACTGCGCGCCAAGCCAAAGCGCAAGCAACACCAGAATAATCACCAAAAACGCGGGCCAAAGCTGCAACACGCGCGGCAACCACTGGCCCATCTGATCCAGCGGCCCCGCCGCCGACAAGCCGACGATCAAAAGAGAAAAAATACCAAGAATCACGACCACGAACAAAAGTGCAAGCGTGGAGAAGAGATACGCGCCCGTCAACAAAAACGCTTTCATGTTCAAAAGCGCGCGAAACGATTCGCGGATCACGCCCACCAAACGAGCCATGCGAACAAAAAAACGCGAAAACCGTATTAAGGAATAGGGCCGGCCCGATCAAAACAATGAAAACCAAAAAACCAAAATTCAAGCGATTGCGCCCCCTACGGGGTTTGGACGAAGCCCGCCGGAGACCGGATCAAAAACGCGCGCTAAAGAAAGCCTTTAAAACCTTCAGGGGGCCAGTTTGTTTTGCCGAATTGTCTTACCATTTGCCGGCATGATACTCTCGTTTAAATGGATTATGCACGAGAGTTGACCTTAGAGGATCAAAAACCAATAGTTGCATTTATCGTCTGGAGGAGAATAGAATGGCTGCTGCTAAACCGCACGTGAACCTGATTTTCATCGGTCACGTCGACCACGGAAAAAGCACCACGGTCGGTCACTTGTTGTACGACGCGGGTGCGCTGTCCGAACAGGACTACCGCAAACTTGAACAGGAGGCCCAAGAACGCGGCAAGGGAACGTTTGCCTTTGCGTACGCGATGGACCGCCTGAAAGAAGAGCGCGAGCGCGGTGTCACGATCGACCTCGCCTACAAGAAGTTCGAAGGCAAAAAAAACGCGTTCACCATCATTGACGCGCCCGGCCACAAAGACTTCGTCAAAAACATGATTACGGGCACTTCTCAAGCCGACGCCGCCGTTTTGGTGGTCTCGGCCAAAGAAGGCATCCAAGCCCAGACCAAGGAACACGCGTTCCTTGCGCAGGTCATGGGCATCAAAAACCTCATTGTCGGCATTAACAAGATGGACGACGTTGGTTACGACCAGAAAAAGTTCGAGGACACCAAGGCCGAAGTCACCAAGCTCTTGCAGGGCATCGGCTACAAGATGGACAACGTCAAGTTCGTTCCCATCTCGGCTTGGAAAGGCGACAACCTTGTCAAGAAAACCGACAACATGAAATGGCACACCGGCCCCACGCTCCTCGAAGCGTGCGATGAAATTATTCCGCCCGCGCCCCCGATCGACAAGCCTTTGCGCCTGCCGATTCAGGACGTGTACAACATCAAGGGCGTCGGCACCGTTCCCGTGGGACGCGTCGAAACCGGCGTCATCAAGCCCGGCGACAAGATCGTGATCATGCCCCACAACGTGGCGGCAGAAGTCAAATCGGTGGAAATGCACCACGAAGCGCTCCCGCAAGCCGTTCCCGGCGACAACGTCGGAATCAACTTGCGCGGCGTCGACAAAAGCCAGATCGCCAAAGGCGACGTGCTGGGACATGCAAGCAATCCCCCGTCGGTCGCCAAAGAATTCATGGCCCAAATCGTGGTCCTGAACCACCCGACCGCCATCCCGCCCGGATACACGCCGGTCTTCCACATGCACACGGCCCAAATCGCGTGCACGTTCGTGGAACTCGTCGAGAAAAAAGATCCGAAAACGGGACAAGTGCTTGAAAAGAACCCCGCGTTCCTCAAAACGGGCGACGCGGCATTGGTCAAAATCAAGCCCCTGAAACCCATCGTGGTCGAAGAATTCAAAACCTTCCCCCAACTGGGACGCTTTGCAGTACGCGACATGGGACAAACCGTGGCCGCGGGAATCATCCTGCAAATCACCCAAAAAGGATAAGCGACCCACCGGGGGTTATTCCCCCCTTTTTCTCTTTTTTACACTAAAAAAAAATTATAGGAATTGACCATGCAAAAAGCCCGCATCAAGTTGACAAGCACCGACATCGGCCAGTTGAACACGATCAGCACGCAAATTCTTGACGTGGCCGAACGCACGGGCGTCAAACACTCGGGCGCGATCCCGCTTCCGACCCAAAAACTCGTGATCCCGACCCGCAAAGGCGCTTCGGCCGGCGGCACCGAATCCTACGAGCGCCACCAAATGCGCGTGCACAAACGCCTCATCGACATCGAAGCCGACGAACGCACGTTGCGAAGAGTCATGCGCGTGGATATTCCAGAAAACGTGCACATCGAAATCGAATTGAAAGAGTAAAACCGAATTCTGTTTTTCGCCCTGCCCAAAGCCTAATTAATTCTAGTTTCCTTTTTGCAGGCATGGCCGCCAAACGCAAAAAGGCGAAAAAAGGCTTCAAAAAAACGGGAGCCAAAAAACGCGTTTTGAAAAAGACCGTTTCCCGCAAAAAAAGCGCGCCTAATAAGCCGTTTGTTTTTATCGACCACGTGGGCGAGGCGGGCTTTGAAGCGTTCGGGAAAAACCCGCGCGAACTTTTTGAGCATTGTGCTCTTGCCATGTTCGAGACCATGGCGGACACCAACCAATTGAAGGGCGACAAGCATCGCACGTTCGGCTTGCACGCCAAAACGCTCGAGGAACTCTTGCACCGGTTCCTCAACGAACTTGCCTACATAAAGGATGCGAAGCGTCGGATCTGGAAGTCGGTCAAAGTGCGCATCCGACGCCAAAAACACGGACTTGTTCTTTTGGCCAAGGCGTCGGGCGACGAGGCCGAAACAACTTCCGGAAAAATCATGCGAACCGACGTCAAGGCGGTGACGTGGCACGAGTTTGCGCTCAAAACGTCCCCCAAAGGATTAAAAGCGCGGGTCGTACTGGATATTTGAGCGGAGGCATGCCCATGGGACTAATGAATCGGATTGCAAAGCGCGCGGGATATCAAAAGACCAAACCAACGAATTGGGAGGTCTTGCAGCGAATCAAGGCCCAAAAGGCCAAGCAAGCGGAACGAGCGCGAAAAGCGATCAAGTTTCGAAACGCCATCAAACAGGCCATGAAACCCGCGAACGCCAAAGAAGCGGCGCGAACGATCGCCGAAGGAGAACAGGATCTTCGTCTTCGGGATCTTGCGCGGCGCGCGGTCACGCGAGCCATGGCCAAAACAAGACTCGTTCGGCGGGACTGACGACGCGCGCAAAATCGGCTTTAATAATTTGGCGCGCATGGTTCTAGCATGAAACGATTGTCGCCCGTGGTTTGGCAGGTCTTGAAAACGGGAAAGATGAACGCGCCCGTGCGCGTGTACGCCAACGACCGGATTTTGCCCTCGATTGACGAGCGGACGATCGAGCAGGCCCGCAACGTTGCCAGCATGCCGGGCATTGTGGGCGACATGCTCTTGTTTTCGGATGCGCACGTGGGCTACGGCATGCCCGTCGGGGGCACGGCCGCGTTCGACGAAAAAGAGGGCGTGATTTCGCCGGCCGCCGTCGGATACGACATCGGCTGCGGCATGCGCTTGATGGCCACGAATTTAACGGTCAAGGAAGTGCGTCCGAAACTCAAGGAGCTCGTGGACGCGTTGTTCAAGGCCGTGCCCGTGGGCGTGGGGCGAAAAGGCGTCGTCGATTTGTCGAAAAAGGATTTTGACGAGATTTTGGCGGGCGGGGCCAAGTGGTGCGTGAAAAACAATTGGGGTTGGAAAGAGGACTTGGAGCGCATCGAGGGAAACGGATTCATGCGCGGCGCGGATTCGGACAAGGTGAGCGAAAAAGCGTTGGCGCGGGGGCGCGACCAGTTGGGGACGCTGGGTTCAGGCAATCATTATTTGGAAGTCCAACTTTCAAGCGCCAAAAATATTTTTGACGAAAAGACCGCTAAAAAATTCGGTTTGACGGGCGGGGATCAGGTTGTGGCCATGATTCATTGCGGTTCGCGGGGCTTTGGGCACCAGGTGTGCTCGGATTATGCGCAGGCGTTCGTCGACGCCATGCCCAAGCAGGGCATTCGGGATGTCGAGCGCGATTTGGCGTGCGCGTTTTTTCAGTCGCAAGAGGCGCAGGAGTATTATGCGGCCATGGCGTGCGCAAGCAACAATGCGGTCGCCAACCGGCAGGTCATCATGCACTCGGTGCGAAACGTGTTCGAAAACGTGTTTGGCGAGTCCGCCGAAGACCTCAAAATGCGTTTGTCGTACGATGTCGCGCACAATCTGGCCAAGCGCGAAAAACACGTTGTCGAGGGCAAGCACCGGTGGGTAGTCGTGCACCGAAAGGGAGCCACACGGGGTTTCGGGCCGGGGAACGCGGAACTCGCGAACGCGTTTTCAAAAACGGGTCAGCCGGTGATTGTTGGGGGGAGCATGGAAACGGGTTCGTTTGTGTGCGCGGGAACCCAAAAAGCGATGGACGAAACGTTTGGCTCCACGCTGCACGGTTCGGGCCGAACGATGTCGCGGACTAGGGCCAAAGAGGTTTTTCAGGGCGAGGCGCTGGCGCAGAACATGCTCAAAAAAGGGATTTTGGTAAAGGCCGCGAGTTTGCAGGGTTTGGCCGAAGAGGCGGGCGGCGCGTACAAGAACATCAACGACGTCATCGAGACCATGCACGTGGCGGGCATCAGCCTCAAAGTCGCGGGATTGACGCCGATCGGAAACATCAAGGGCTGATCAAGCGCCGTTTGTTTCGCGGGCAACAACGCGTTGGGTCCGGATCGGCGGCGTTATTTTTTTTCACTCGAACGCGATGGGCGTTTGGCGGACGGGCGAAGCACCGCAAAGTCCTTGAGTTTGGGATCCCGCGCGAGTTTCCACAGTTCGTTTGCCGAAAGCGGCTCGTGGCCTTTGAAGACTTTAAAATACGAAACGTGGGTTCGTGCGCCGTTTTGATTTACGGCATACGTTTGCTCTTCGGCCCGCAGTCCCTTTTGGTGCAGGTACTTGGCGAGCACGCCCAAGTCTTCACGGCGCGTGGAGTAGCGGCCGACGTGCGAGTCGGGATCGACATGAAACGGGGCCAGTCCCGCGATTTCGGTTTTGGAAAAGAGTTTGGAGTGAATGGATCCGGGTTTGGAATCAAACCAATCGGAATGCACGGACCACACGGGCATCGGGTGGAGGCTTTCGCGGTACGCGCGGGAAATGCGTTTGCGGCGCGGAGCGGAACCCGAACGGGCGCCGGATCGTCGGGCAGGGGGCATACGTTCGTTGGGTGGCTTGAGGTTAAAAAGAATAACGGGGGAGCCATCGAATATGGAAATGGAAAACGACGCGGTGAAGCAAGCGCTGGGGTGCCGCACGATCGCCGTCGTAGGCCTGTCGAAAGATCCCGCAAAAGCCAGTTACAACGTGGCCGCGTATTTGCAGGCGCACGGATACAAAATCGTTCCCGTGAACCCGACGGCGGACACGGTGCTTGGCGAAAAATGTTTTGCGTCGTTGTCGGCCGTTCCGGATGTTGTCGGGCGAACCGTCGAACTCGTGAACGTGTTTCGAAAAAGCGAGGAAACGGGAACCGTAATCGACGAGGCCATCCAATTGAAGAAAAAATTCGGGGTGCTTGGGGGCGTTTGGCTCCAGTTGGGGATTGTGAACGCTCGCGCACGACAACGGTGTGAAGACGCCGGATTGTTTTTTGTTGAAGACAAGTGCCTGAAAATCGAGCACGCGCGCAACGGGGGCGCCTGAATGCCCGCCCCGCGTCTTGAGGAATCGCGCATGCGCGCGTTCATGCGACTGGTCATCCACGACGGGTATGCGGAGGACGCGCACTTGGAACTTGCTCCCGAATACAAGCGAATGGCCCAGTTGGCGGGAGTGGATCGGGACCGTAGCAAGAAAAATTTGGCGAATTACAAGAGATGGACACGGCATTTGAACGACGAGGATGTGTTCATCCGCGAAATGGGCAACTGGTTTGAGTACCCCAAACGGTTCGAAAAAGAATTGCGCGATATGGGCGTCCGTGCTCTTGACCAAATGGTGCGCGCGTTTCCGCAGCGGACCGTGGATCCAATGCGCGAACTTTTCGCACTAAAGCGGCACTTGCTTCCGGGCCATGCGTCCAAGCGATTTGTCGAGGCGACCGAACAACGGATCACCCAACTCGCGTTTTTTGAGCGCGTGCTTGAAAAAATGCCGCGGTTTCTTGAAGACGTCGGGGCCGAAGCGCATTTGATCCGGCACGCCGCTAAACTCTACGAGTATCATTCATCGCTCAACCTTGCCATTCGGGCCTTTCAGAGGTTGAATCCGATCGATCGGATGAATCGGGTTCGGATCTGGCGCGAAAACTACGAGCAACCGCCCGCATACCCCGGACAAAAAAAGCCGAGGGTGCGAAAGAACCGGCCCCCGCGCCCGCCCAAGCCGCCGTATCCGCACGGACACTAGGAAAAACGCATGAGCCCAAAAAAAGGCAGGTGCGCAACAAACGCCGGCACCGCCCCGGATTCGTGCACCCGCGCAACGGAAAAACAAGTGGTTCACTTAGTTCCGTGAAATAGATAGGTTTTTAAAGTTCGGGCCATCCAAGTAGGATATGACCCTTACAAAATCGTGGACCCATTGGCTTGTCATGGCCGGCGTTCTTTTGGTGGCTCTGGCCCTTTTGCTTCCGAACGCGCACGCGCAAGTGTCGCAGGCGAGTTCGAATCCGACCTGTGCGGACATTGACGTATATCCTTCCCAGATCCCGCTTTTCGTGGGACAAGAAACGCAAACGGTTTTTTCCGTGCAGAACAACGCGCGCGATGATTTTTTTATCGATCGCGTCGAGGTTTGGGACAACGTGGAAGGCATCCGGACCGAAGTCCGCGGACACTCGTCGCGCATTCCCGCCCTTGATTTCGGAACCATCGGAATCTGGGTCAAAGGACTCGATTCGGGCAATCAGGCCGATCCCAAGGGCTATGTCGCCGTGTTCGGTCACTTTCGCAACAACACCGTGTGCACAAGCAGTCAGATCGGCGTGGGTTCGTTCGATTTGCGCGTGCAGGAAATCCGGTCGAATTCCACGAGTTATTTTTCCACGCTTCCGAGCGTGCGCGGCGGCAACCGCGTGAGCTACGCGTGCCCCAACGTGTACGCGGACGTTCCCGTAGAATGGAACATGGCGAACGGCGACGAGTTTCTCGCACGCCTTGTGAACGATTCGGACTACCGGGTCACGTTTTTCTTCGGCGGCGACGGGGTTTCGGCCTCGCCTTCGGGCGTCTCGGTTCCCGCGAAATCGGAATTCGAGCAAAGCGTGCGCATCCGCTCCGACCGACGCATTGCAAGCATGGGAACAATCATCCAGTCGGCCGGCTGTTCGGGCACCAAGTGGACGCGCATCGAAAACCCGTCGGTCAAGCGCGAGGGCCTGAATTACGGGCCTTCGACGACGGACGCGTACGGATACGACGACCCGGTCCCCGTGGCGCCCGCGATGGTTTCGACCGACACCGATCGCGTGACCGTAAACGCGACCGCGCGATCGGATTCAAACGGCTACGACGTCGCAATCACGCTTTTGAACGAGGGAAATCGGCCCGTGAACGGGTTTCTCAACGCACTCGTGCCCGAGGGATGGATCGTGTCGGGCGCAAAAAACGTGACCGTTCCCGCCAACGGGCAGCAAAGCGCCGGACTGCGAATTGTGCCGCCCGCGGGACAAACCGACGCGACAAATGCGATTGTGGCATTTGGATCGGGATCAACCAAAGTGCTGGCCCCCGTAACGCTTGCCGCAATGGAACCCGAACAATCGGTCGGCCTTTCGTTCGCCGGATTGTTTGCACTGGGCTCCGACACCGTGGGCTTTTTGACGGGCAACGGATGGATCGTCCTGCTGTTGATCCTCGTCGTGGCCTGGTTGTTTATTGAAAACGAGCGCAAGCGTGCCGTGGTCGAACCTTGGATGAAAAATCAACCCAATCCGGCCCTGCAAAAAGAACAGTTGCAGACAAAGGCGCAGGCACCGGTATTGTCCGATCATGCGACGCATCCCGATTATCCGTCGGCTCGCGCGCACTCGGGGGAACCGTCGTCCGGAAGCAGCACGCATGCGCACGGGGTCATGACCCCGCGCGTGGGTCCCGCCGGCCAGTAGGCACGGCCAACCGTGGCTTTAAAAACATTGCTTTGACAAGTATAATCAGTGCAAACTGCTTTCGATCCAAACCGGTTCGGAGGTAACTGCCACTGTTTACTGTAATGTCCGACCGGCATCGGTGGTTTGGCCGGTTTGAGTAAAGAGTGTGCGTTTGAGTTTACGGTGACTTGAACCTATGGTCCGCAAGAACAGGCCCCGCACGGGAAGCCTCATGTATTATCCGCGCGTGCGCGCGAAACGGCAGACGCCGTCGTTTACGACCGTGGGACCGGCCAAGACGACTGCGGGCGAAGCCAAACCCCTCAATTTTATCGCATACAAGGCGGGCATGACGCACGTGCTTGCAATCAATTCGCACCCCAAGTCGCATTTGTACAATCAGGAAGAGTTCGTGCCCGCGACGGTTTTTGAGATTCCCCCCATTCGCGTGTTTGGCGTGCGCGTGTACGGCAAGGGCGAGCGGTACGGCATCGTGCCCTTGGCGGAAGCTTGGGCCGAAAAGCTCGACAAGGATCTTTCGCGCAAAATCGCCAACGCCGGGGCCAAGCCCAAGGAAAAAAAGGGTGCGGCGAAAAAGGCGAAGGCGTCGTCGCGCACGACCATGGCCGATCTTGAAAAAATCAAGGATCGCGCGACCGAAGTGCGCCTGTTGTGTCACACGGTTCCCCGCGAAACCGGCGGCGACAAAAAGACTCCCGACGTTTTTGAGGTTCATTTGAACGGTCCGGTGGAGGGCCAGTTGGTTTTTGCCAAGGAAAAACTGGGCCAGTCGATCGCGTTTTCGGATGTTTTTTCAGAAAAAGAGCTTGTGGATGTGCGCGCGATCAGCACGGGAAAGGGCATGCAGGGTGTGGTCAAACGCCATCATGTCAAGAGCATTCATCGCAAGGCAAAGAAGATCCGCGCGGTGGGTTCGATCGGTCCGTGGCACCCGAACACGGTCATGTGGACGGTCGCACGCCCCGGCCAGATGGGCTACAATACGCGCACCGAGTACAACAAATCGATTCTGTTGATTGGAAACGACCCCGGCCAGATCAATCCCGCGGGCGGCTTTCCGCATTATGGCCGCGTGCAGGGCACGTACCTCTTGTTGGCGGGTTCGGTTCCGGGCCCCGTCAAGCGCGCCGTGGGCATTCGCGCCGCGGTGCGTCCCGATGCGTCGCTCAAAACGCGCTATGGCGCCATCCGCGCGGTGGGCACGCACGTGCAAAAAAACGCTGGCGGCGACGACGGGATCAAGACCGTGAAGGTCAAGGCCGAAGAGGAAAAAAAGGAACAGCGCAAGAGCGTGGACGATGAAATCCGCGCGGCGGTCGCCGGAGCCAAGTCCTAACGAGGATGAATCGATTATGAAAACCGTTGTTTTTTCGCTGGATGGAAAAAAGTCGCGCGAGATCGACTTGCCGCGCGCTTTTGAGACCGCGTACCATCCGGAACTCATCAAGCGCGCCGTCCTCTCGATCGAGAGCGCCCAAAAGCAACCGCAGGGTGCCACGGCCCGCGCGGGTCGCGACAACACCGCGCGCTATCGCGGCGCACGCGCATTGCCTGCGCACGAGCGAACGATCAACGTGGGCCGCGCCCGCCTGCCGCGCAGCAGCGAAAAACGCACGCGCTCGCAGGGCCGCGTCATGGGCATCGCCCGCGTCCGCGGGGGTCCCAAGGCGCATCCGATCAAACCGGAAAAGATTCTGCTTGAACGCATCAACCGCAAGGAAAAGCATGCCGCGCTGTTGAGCGCGATCGCAACGAGCGCAAACCGCGCGCTTGTGGAAAAACGGCACGTGCTCGAAAAAATCGAGACCCTGCCCGTGGTGGTAACCGACGATTTCGAAAAGCTTACCAAAACAAGCGACGTGCTGGGCGTCATGGAAAAACTCGGCCTGTCCGCCGATGTCATAAACGCAAAGGCCAAGCGCCGCGGCCGCACGGGCAAGAGCAAGCGCCGGGGTCGCGCGCACAAGGAAAAAAAATCGATTCTGATCGTCACGAGCGTGCGCGCACCGCTCTACAAGGCCGCGCGCAATCTTTCGGGCGTTGATGTGTGTCCTGTCCGGGACCTGAACGCAAAACTGTTCGCGCCGGGCGCCGTGGCCGGACGCCTTTCGGTGTGGACCGAAGGCGCGCTCAAACAATTGGGGGCGTCCTGATGCAACCGCGCATTCGACTGGCCCGCTTGGCATCCCGTTCGGACCTGTCGCTTGTGGACGTGCTCCAGTATCCGCTGATCACGGAAAAAGTGGTGGGCGCGATCGACAAGCAAAACAAGATCTCGTTTATTGTTCATAAGAAGGCGACCAAGAGCGACATTAAAAAGGCGCTTGAGGAACTGCATCAAGTGCGCGTTCTCAAGATCACGGTGAGCAACGACCGCAAGGGGCGCAAGCGCGCCAATGTTCGCCTGCAAAAAGGATTCAAGGCCGAGGAACTGGCCACAAAACTGGGAGTCATCTGAATGGGTAAGCGCATTATTCCCCAACGCCGCGGAAAAGGCAGTCCCACGTACGAGGCCAAGAACTCGGGGACCCAGTCGCGGTACGCACCCATTTCGCCGGCCGAGCGTGAAACCAAGCGCGAGGCCCAAATCGTCGGACTCTTCAAGGAGTCCGGACGCGACACGATTCTCATGCAAGTGGTTTTTGACGACGGGGCAACCGAGACCACGATCGCGCCCGAAGGCGTTTTTGTGGGACAGCGACTGAACTACGGAAAAGAGGCGCCCATCGAGATTGGCAACGCGGTGTTTTTATCGAAGGTCCCTGAGGGAAGTCCCATTTGCAACATTGAACTGGTCGCGGGCGACGGCGGAAAACTCGTGCGAAGCACGGGCGGATATGCCATGGTCATGACCAAGGACGAACGTCACGCGTTTTTGAAACTTCCAAGCGGAAAAACCATTAAAGTCGGTTTGGAGTGTCGGGCCACGATCGGAAACGTAAGCGGTTCGGGACGGCCCGAAAAACCGCTCGTCAAGGCCGGTGCCGCGCATCATCGGTTTAAGGCGCGTTCGCGCATGTATCCCCGCGTGCGCGGAGTGGCCATGAATCCGCTCAACCACCCGTTCGGCGGCAGCGCCCACCACGCGGGCAAATCAAAGAGCACGGCGCGCAATGCCCCGCCCGGACGAAAGGTCGGAGCGATCGCGAGTTCGCGCACGGGACGAAGGCAAAAGTAAGGTGAATGAAAATGGCCAAACAGGAATTCATGTTTCGCGGAAAAAGCGTCAAGGAACTGTCCGACATGACGCTTGATGAGTTCGCGAAACTCGTGAACACACGCGCGCGCCGCTCGCTTTTGCGCGGGTACCCCAAGCAGATCCTCAAAAAGATCGAGAAGGCCAAAAAGTCGCTTGCGGCGGGGCGCGAACCGCGACCCATCCGAACGCACTGGCGGGACACCATCGTGATCCCGGCCATGATCGGCCTCAAGTTTGCGGTGCATCGCGGCAACACGTTTGAAACCGTCGAAATCAAGCCGGCCATGATCGGCCATTATCTGGGCGAACTCGCGCTCTCGCGCAAGAAGCTCCAGCACGGAAAAGCAGGCATCGGAGCGACCAAGAGCAGCTCGGCGATCAGCGCCCGAGGCTAAACAAGGATCGATATGACCAAGAAAAACTATCAGGCGGAGGCCAAGGAATTTGGCGCCAAGACGGCGCGCGCGATGACGAGCAACCAGCCGTTCTCGCGAAAGTTTGCAACCGAAATCGCCAATTACATCAAGGGCAAGCGCCTCGACTGGGCCATTCGCTATCTTTCGCAGGTGGCGGAGGGCGAGCGGCACCTGCCGTTGCGGCAATACCGAAAAAAGGTCGCGCATCGCCGCGGCGACGCGACGTGGGGCACCAAGTCCGGCCGTTTTCCGAAGAACACGGCGATGGGCTGGATCCGCCTTTTGGAACTTGTGAAATCAAATGCGGACTTCAAGGGTTTGGACTCGGATCGCCTGCGCATTGCGCACGCGTTCGTGAGCCAGGGCATTGGCCGCGGTCGCCTGCAGGCCAAGGGCCAAATCGGCGGAAAGCTCCGAACGTCCAAAAGCTGTCACATGGAAGTCATTGTTACCGAGGCCGCCTAAGGGTTGATGAAACATGATTGAACGAACGTTTATCGAACAGCGCATTCGAAAGCTCGAGCTGGAAGAGTTCTTCAAAAAAGAGCTGGATCGCGCGGGTTTCACGGGACTTGACATCGTCAAGACGCCGCTTGTGACCCGGTTGATCCTGCACGTGGCGCGTCCCGGCTTTGCCATCGGCAAAAGCGGATCGACCATTCGCCAGCTCACGCTTACCGTGGAAAGCCGTTTTGGCATCAGCAATCCCCAGATCGAAATCGCGGAAATCCGAAATCCCGATCTCAACGCGCGCGTGATCGTGGACCGCATCAAGGGTCTTTTGGAGCGCAATTATTCGTGGCGCTCGATCGGTTTCAAGATCGTCAAGGACATTCAGGATGCGGGCGCGCAGGGCGTTGAGTTGAGTTTTTCGGGAAAACTGGCCGGAAAAGGCGGACGAAAGCGCGCGACGCGCATTGCCGTCGGCTACATGAAAAAGGTTGGAGACCAGACCAAATGGGTGGACTTCGCCAAAGCGAGCGCGTATCCCAAAGCGGGTGCGATTGGAATCAAACTGCGGATCATTCACCCCGACGTGATGTTCCCGGACAAGGCCAATTACAAGGCGATTCTTGCCGAAAAATTGAAGGCGCTTGAAAATCCTTCGCTGGCAAGCGATGTCGCAAAAGTCCCCGAGGGCATTGAGGTCGTCGAAGACGAGGCGGACGCCCCCGTCGAAGAGACGCCGGTTGAAACGCCTCCCGTGAATGCGGGCGAAGCAACGGCTCCAAAGACCGAGGCAAAAAAAACCGTAAAAAAGCCTCGCGCGACCCCGAAGAAAAAAGATGCCAAAACCGCGGCGCCCAAGCCAGAGACGACCGAAGAA
>JAANMU010000631.1_pt1 | contig 40337 bp, 33 predicted proteins | sample 7279701 | NCBI WGS metagenome assembly JAANMU01 (sample SAMN14094539, study PRJNA606508) | bioreactor metagenome | isolation source: A lab-scale SPAN reactor treating ammonium-rich wastewater day 57 | place: Ireland: Galway | collected 2017-03-13
GGCTTTGCCCTTGGATAAAGCACAGGAGGCTTCTAACTTTTTTCAAGAAACCTTGCTCAGGTCCGGATCAATCGCGCATCTTTTCGGGCATGCGCCCCGGGTCAGCTGGCGCGGTTCTTCACGACCACCCCACCGACCAGCACCCGGTCCTCTTCCACCGCGATCCCGGTGGAGGGCGCCTTCATCTCGCTGGCCAGCTTGCGCACCTCTTCCTCGGCGGCGGCGATGCGCTCGATCTCGGCCAGCAGCCGCTCGAGCGTCTCGACATCGGGTTTCAGGCTGTGCCCTTTCAGCTGGGCTGCCATCGAGGGGGGCATCTCGGGCCTGGCGGCCAGGTGGTCGACCAGCACCTGGATCACTCCTGGCTGGCGGCCGGCCTTCAGGATCACCTGGCGGGCCAGGCCAGCCTGCTCGCGAAGCGAGGCGCTCGTCGCGGTCAGCTGCAGAAACGTCTGGGTGATAAAGGCCGCCTGCTCGCGCAGCTCCGAGCGGCCCAGCAGGGAAAGCGCCATCTCGCCGGGCGAGCGATCGGTCCCTTCCAGGACTTCCTTCCACACGGCGTAGCAGGCGCTCTCGTCGCTGACCCGGTCAAATAGCGCCAGGGCCATTTGGGCGGCGGGCCCGAAGGAGAGCTCTCCGAGCTGAGCGCGCTGGGAATCGCGGTCGTTCCAGGGGGTGGCGGCCACGGCCAGAGCGCGCAGGTCGCCGCTGTGCTTGACCAGCGCCCGGGCGCCCAGGTTTGGGTCCGATCGCCAGCGCTGCAAGGCTGAAGCCGCGGTCGCATGAGCCGGCTCGCCGGCCAGGGAGTCGATCAGCACCCGCCCCAGAGCCTTCTGGTCGCTGTCATTCTGGCTGCGAAGCTCGCCGTAGAGGGTCTGGCCGAAGTCGGCCAGGTCGGCGTCGGCGTTCTGCATGGCGGCCTTCCAGAGGTAGTACCGATTCGAGTCCTCGGACATCGCGTCGAAGGCTTTCAGCGCGACCTGGCCCACCCTGGTGTGCCCCAGCTCCTCGATCTGGATGCGCTGCGCCTTCGGATCGTTCCAGGGGGTGGAGGCGACAGCAAGCTCGCGCAGGTCGCCGCTGTGCTTGACCAGAGCCCGGGCCGCCGCATTGGGATCGGCCTGCCAGCGCTGCAGCGCGGCGGCCGAGGCCGCATGAGCCGGCTCGGCCGCCAGGGCCTCGATCAGCACGCGACCCAGCGCTTTCTGATCGCTGTCATTCTGGGCCCGCAGCTCACCGTAGAGGGTCTGGCCGAAGTCGGCCAGACCCGCGTCGGCCTTCTCCATGGCTGCCTTCCAGAGGTAGTACCGATTCGAATCCTCGGACATCGCGTCGAAAGCTTTCAGCGCCACCTGGCCGACCCTGGTGTGAGCGAGCTCCTCGAGCTGGATGCGCTGCGCCTTCTGGTCCTGCCACCCGGTGGCGGCCACGGCCAGAGCACGCAGGTCGCCGCTGTGCTTGACCAGAGCCCGGGCGGCCGTGTTGGGGTCGGCCTGCCAGCGCTGCACCGCACTCGCCGCGGTCGCGTGGACCGGATCGCCGGCCAGGGCTTCGATCAGCACCCGGCCCAGCTCTTTCTGGTCGCTATCATTCTGGCTGCGAAGCTCGCCGTAGAGCGTCTGGCCGAAGTCGGCCAGGCCGGCATCGGCCTTCTCCATGGCGGTCTTCCAGAGGTAGTAACGATTCGAATCCTCGGACATCGCGTCGAAAGCTTGCAGCGCCACCTGGCCCACCTTCGTCTTGCCCAGCTCCTCGAGCTGGATGCGCTGCGCCTTCTGGTCCTGCCACCCGGTGGCGGCCACGGCCAGAGCGCGCAGGTCACCTGTGTGCTTGACCAGGGCCCGGGCGGCCGTGTTGGGGTCGGCCTGCCAGCGCTGCACCGCAGTCGCCGCGTTCGCGTGCGCCGGCTCGCCGGCCAGGGCCTCAATCAGCACGCGACCCAGCGCCTTCTGATCGCTGTCGTTCTGGCTGCGGAGCTCGCCGTAGAGGGTCTGGCCGAAGTCGGCCAGGCCGGCGTCGGCCTTCTCCAGGGCTGTTTTCCAGAGGTAGTAACGATTCGAATCCTCGGACATCGCGTCGAAAGCTTGCAGCGCCACCTGACCGACCTTCGTGCCGCTTTGCTCCTCGAGCTGGATGCGCTGGGCCTTCTGGTCGGTCCAGCGGGTGGCTGCCACGGCCAGAGCTCGCAGGTCCCCGTTGTGCCCGACCAGCGCCCGCGCCGATTGGTTGGGATCACATTGCCATCGCTTCAAAGCTGCCACCCGGTCCTCGTAACCGGGCCGGGACGAGAGCGCGTCAAGCAGCGCCTGGCCGACCAGCTTCTGACCCGGGCTCTCGTCGCTGCGGAACTTATCATACAGCCGGGCGGCATAGCGGTCCACTTCGTCGTCGGGTTTCTCCAGGGCGGTCAGGCAAACGTAGTAGCGCAGGGCCTCATCCTGCAGCCCCAGGTGGATCTTGCAGGCCAGCTTGCCCACCTGCTCGGACTCGGGACGCCGGGCCAGCTCCTCGAGCCAGGCTCGCTGCAGGGCCGGCTCGCCGTAGCCGGCCAGGGCCAGGCCGGCCCGAGCGAACCCCTCGGTGGAGCGGTCGGCCAACTCGGATGCGAGGACCGGAGCGAGCCTTCCCTTCTGATCGCTCGAGGCCGCGGCGTTCAGCTTCTTGGCAGCCTCCTCGCTCAAAGGCGCCTGCTCGTAGACCTGGCGGGCCAATTCCAGCTGGGGAAGGCGTTCCAAGAGACTCTGGAACTTGCCCACACGCTCATCGAGGGTGGCTGGATCGCCCACCTTGATCCAGCTGTCGCCATCCCGGCCCACCCCGGCCTGCGCGTCTTTTTGCACATCAAAGCCACAGCGCAATCGGCCCTGGCCATCGAAGAACTGATAGCCATCGGCCTCCAGGCGGGCCCACGGAGATTCAGCACCGTAGCGCCCCAACTCCAAGACCCGCTCTTCACGGCCCAGCTCGACCTCGATCTCTCCGCGAACGGCCCGAACCTTGGAAAGAGCGTTGAAAGCGCCGTACATCCCCACCTCGCCCTCGCTCGTGTGAAAACGCCAGCCCTGATCGGCCAGCTGCTGCAGGCCGGCGGCCAGATCGGGCTCGGAGAGCTCGGAAGGGGGCAGCACCTTCTGGAACACGGCCAGCTCGCGCAGGTCGTCCGGTCCCTGAAGAGGCTGCGGCGTAAGTCCCGGAAGACGCACCTGCAGGGGCTCGTCCAGACGCCGGGCGGCCTCCTCGGGCTCGAGCTTGCGGTTGCGCTTGAAGACGACCAGGAAGGGCTCGCGCGCCTCGATAGAGGCTCCCGAGTCCACCACCTCCCTGGCCAGGCGCGTCAGGTCCTCATGGGAACGCGCCGGCCGGGCTGCCGAGAAGGGGCCGATGGGCAACATCCCATGCAGTCAACCACAGACGGCTCAAAGGGGGCTGAAATGTCAGTAGCTGTAAATCGCCGTGGGCCGGAAGTCGAACACGTCCGGCCGGCGCACTCCCCCGCTGCCCACCGCCATCAAAGAATCCGCAAACCGCCCCGTGGGGCTGAAGCGGCACAGGCCTGGAGCGCTGGCATCGTAAGTCACCTGAACCCCCGGCAGAGGGGGTATGCGGGGCCGGCCGGGCTGCTCGGTGCGCGATCCGGTCGAGTACTGGTAGACCACCGGAACGCGCGAGCCGCCCGATTGGTAGGCCAGGAAGAGATTGCCATCCGGAGAGAGCGTCATGTCCCACAGCGCGAGCTCAGTCTGCACGAGCTGGCCGCGGTCGTCGAACCCCCACTCGGCCGGGATGGCCATCTGCTTCCAGGTCCCTGAGCGCTTGCCCGCGACGGGCGAGGCGCTGGAGGGCTCGAAACGATACAGCGTGGGCAAGAGCTGCCCCGCGGTCGAGGTGAGGAAATGGGGGTCGAGGTAATAGTAGAGGTTTCCCTGGGGATCCAGGTCGGCTACTCCCTCGTAGCGGCTGAGCAGGTCGTCCGAGCTGACCACGCCGTCTGTAATGACATCCACCACCTCGGTCAGCGAGAGCCGATTCTGGGCGTCGCGCACGTAGAGGGTGGCGGGAGGGGTGGGGTAGCGCGTCCAGGCCTGGCGGGAGGGCTGATAGGCCAGCAGGTGGTTACCGATCCCTTCAATACCCTGCAAATAAGAGCTTGTGAGGGCGTCGCACAGAAAGAGCTCGTCAGCGGAGGCCAGCGTGGCCCGCAGACAGCGACCGAAGGGGGCCGGAACGGGGCCCAGCACCTCCCAGGTCGCTCCCGAGCCGGCCTGCCAGCCCGAGGTCGGATGGTAGCTCCAGGCCGCCTCCAGCGGTTGGCGCAGGCGGTAGAGGGTGCTGGAGTCGATGGTATTGACGGGCGGCGCGCCGCCCTCGGGAGCGCCGATCATGGAGATGTGCTCCGGCAGGCTCTCGTGCACCGCGACGGCATACAGCGTCTCGCCGTCGGAGGCCAGGGCGGTGACCTCGCGCTGGTCGTAACCCGCGACCGGAGCCCCGTTCTCGTCGAAGGCCTGCGGGGGCACCGGCGGCAAGAGCTTCCAGGCGGATGCCGAGCGGTCGAAGACCAGCATCTGGGAGCGATCCAGCGCGTCCGCCGGGGCCTCGTTGGGGCGAGTCAACAAGTACAGATTGCCCTGGGTGTCCCCCTGCAAGACCCGGGGGTTCTCGCACAGCTGCCCGGCCCGGGTGGCCGGAGCGGCGGCCGTGCGCCAGTACACGTAGGGCGGGGTGGGCAGGTTCTCCCAGCGGTTGGCGGCCAGCTCGAAGAGGGCGGGCACGCCGGCCGGATCGCTCACCGCGGCATACACTCGCCCGTCCACGGCCGGCACGCGCTGGAACAGGGCCGTGCTGCTGGCCAGCTGACCGCCGGCCCGGCACGAGGAGCGCAACTCGAATCGGTCGGCCACCGAGGTCTCCTGCACCCAGACCCGCACCTCGGGAGCCTGGGGGTCCACCGTAAGACGATCGGCCACCGCCGGGACGTCAGCCGGGCCCAGGCCCGCGGGAGCCGTGTGGGCAGCCGCCCAGTCGCTCTCGTGGCGCAGCTTCTCCATCCCCCAGCTCAGCCCCGCCTTCGCCAGGTAGTCGGCCTGCAGCCGGGCCCGGGCAAACTTGGTGGAGGCCAGGGTGCGGCGCGAGTTGGCCAGGCTCAGGGTCATCAGACCATAGACCAGCACCACCACCAGGGCGGTGATCAAAAGCACCGATCCGCGCTCGCATCTTCTCATCGCGTCAGGTCGTAGACCATGGTCCACAGCTTGAAGTCTTGCGTTCCCTGCTGGCTGGGAGCTCGAACCGTCACGATGAACTTGCGCAGGCGGGGAGTGACCGCTTCCTCGCTCACGTCGTAGACGGCTCCAGCCAGGTCGGGCAGAGGCCGGTCGCTGACGGCGTAAGAGCGGGTGAAGTGCTCGGGGCTCTGGCGCAGGTCGGCTTCGATGGAGGCCAGCACCGCCCCGGCCGCGGCTCCGCTGTCATAGCGCTCGAGCCCGGCCCTCTGGGCTTTGAGCGAGTACAGGTGGGTGGAGACCAGCCCCAGACCGGCCAGGGCCAGCAGGAACAGGGCCACCAGGACCTCAGCCAGGCTGTAAGCGCGCACTCAGAGCATGATAGCAGATCTTTGGGGGGAATAGATGGCGGCCTGCTCTTCCAGGCCTACGAGAGGGTTCTCTCTGAAAGTCAGGCCCCGGGGGCGATGATGGAGGGCGAAGACTCTGAGCGGCCGGGGCCTTTCCGATATCGGAGTTGACCATCACCATGATCGCCACCCGAAGGCTCGTAACCGCCCCCCAGGAGGAGCCGGGACCGGGCCGGCCAATCCAGTGCCTGTGGCGCATCGTATCAAGCTCTTCCCGGGAGTTGCCCTGCTGATCGAAGCCAACAAGTTGCGTGACACTGGCAACTTTCGCGAGGTCTGGGGCTGGCCGCGCGGTTGCAGCCTGGTCGCCCTGTATCGCTCTGCTCGTCAGGGCCCTGGCCAGCGAAGGAGACGTTGAAGCTGAGCCGCTGCTCGCCGAGTGCTCCCGGCCGCCCCTGGAGCATCCTCTAGCCGAGGCCAACCTGCGTCTGGCCACGCTGCTGCGGCAGTCACGAATTGAGCCGCCCCATGAAGGTCCAGGTGCCAATCATCCGAGTGTGCGCCACCGCCTGGAGCCCTCCCTGGAAGCGCCCGAGAGGAACCCTGCGCCTGCGCACGGGGAACGGCACCCGAGTGTCCTTCCGGCTGCCCCTTTCCGCCGAGTGATCCCACCCAAAGTGCGGATCCCCCATGCTGGAGTGGGATTTCCCACCGCCGGATAGGGGATCCGCAAAAAAGCTGGGATCCGCCCGCGACTCGAAATCCTCTGGACTCAGGCCGTGATGCTGAAGAAGTCACGCCGGGGACCGTGCTTCTGGCCCGCCTTCCCCCCGCATTGAGCGGACCCGGGACGACAAGGCGCGCGGCCGTTCAGCCGGGCCCGGGCTGCCGGAACTGTCGAGCAGCTGCCCACCCCGAACCCGTTGCCCGCGTCCGTCCGGGGAATGGATACGGACCGCTGCGGCGAAGGGACCGGTATGAATCCCTTTGCCTGGACGGCTCGCTCTCTGACCGACCTGACCATGGGCCTGGCTGGTTGGCGCTTTGAGGGCGAGCTGCCGTCCGACCCGCGCTACGTTCTGCTGGGGGCGCCCCACACCTCCACCTGGGACTTCTTCCTGCTCATGGCGGTGCGCTTCCACTGGAACATGCACATTCGCTGGATGGGCAAGCACAGCATGTTTCGAGGCCCCCTGGGCCCCCTGATGCGAGCCCTGGGAGGCCTGTCCATCAAGCGCGACGAGCGCCACAACACGGTGGCCCAGGTGGTGGAGATGATCCACCGCCACCCTCGCATCGTCATCGGCCTGGCCCCGCAGGGAACCCGTAATCCTGCCGCTCGCTGGAAGTCGGGCTTCTATCACATCGCCCATCAGGCCCAGATCCCCATCATCATGGGGTTCTGCGACGGGCCGACCAAGCGGGTGGGACTGGGACCGCGGCTCATGCCGACCGGAGACATCCAGGCCGACATGCGGGTTCTGGCCGAGTTCTACGGGCCTTTGAAAGGGGTGTGCCCCGAGAAGACGGCTCCGGTGCGACTGGCCGATTCCCCCAGTGAAGCCAGTGAGCGCGTGACCTGAGGGTAGCCTTCTGGCGAGTGGACCAAAGAGGGCCAGACGGTCGAGCACCAGGGCACCACCACCGGGCCCAACGGCAAGTCCGTCGAGACGGATACCACCTGGACCAGGGAAGGCGATCAGATCAACAAAGAATCCACCAGGACCGGCCCCAACTGCCAGGAGGTCAACCAGAACGCCACCTGGCAGAAGGATGGCAACAGCGTCAATCGCGACAGCACGACCACCGGTCCGCGCGGCCAGGAGCGCAACTCCAGCGACACACCCGCCAGAGCACCCTCAAGCGCGAGGGCAGCTCAGTGACCCGTCAGGGCTCGCGCGGGGGGCAGGTGAATCCGAGCCGCTCCCGGGGCGGTGGTGGAGGCGGACGCCGCTAGGCAGGTTCCTCCCTGCTCACGGTGAAATTCGCGCCCGGACAGGCTCCCTTCCACGCTAAAGACCGGCGTTGAGCCAGTGCTCCACCCTCTGGAGCACCTTGATGCGGGCGAAGTACTTGTCCTCGGCCTCCACCAGAGTCCAGGGGGCAAGCTCGGAGCTGGTTCGCTCGATCATCTCGCAGGCGGCCGCCTGGTAGGCGTCCCACTTCTCGCGGTTGCGCCAGTCCTCGTCGGTGATCTTGTAGCGCTTGAAGCCCATGGCCTCGCGCTCTTGGAATCGGCGCAGCTGCTCATCCTTGCTTGTGGTCAGCCAGAACTTCAAGACCGCCGTCCCCGAAAGCACGAGCTGCTCCTCGAAGGCGTTGATCTCGCCATAGGCTCGCTGCCAGTCGCGAGGCGCGCAGTAGCCCTCGAGCCGCTCCACCAGCACCCGCCCATACCAGGAGCGATCAAAGATGGTGATATGCCCCCAGCGCGGAAGATTGCGCCAGAAACGCCACAGATAGGGACGGGCCAGCTCTTCGTCGGTGGGAGCGGCGATCTGCACCACCTGGTAGAAGCGGGCGTCCAGAGCCTGCGTCAGGCGACGGATGGCGCCGCCCTTGCCAGCCGCGTCGGTGCCCTCGAACACCAGCACCATCGAGCGCCGACGGTCTCTCAGCTTGCGCGCCTTGCGGCCGATCTTGAGCTGGTGCTCGACCACTTCCTTGCGGTAGGCCCGCCGGTCGAGCTTCAATCCCAGGTCCAGCTCGGAGAGCACGTTAACCGTGGGCGGCACCGGTGCAGGGAGAGGGGGCTCGGGGGCAGGAACCGCAGCCGACAGACGGCGCTCCACCGCCTCGAGCAGGGTCTCGGCCACCGTCAGATGTGTGTAGCGGGCATCCCAGGCCTCGATGATGTGCCAGGGGGATTTCCCGGCATCGGTGCGCCGGATGGCCCGGCTGGCAGAACCCACAAACTCGTCATAGGTCTTGTGAAAGCGCCAGTCCATCCGAGTCACCCGCCAGGCGGTGTCGGGCTTTTTCTCCAGCTGATTGAAGCGCTTCTTCTGCTGCTTTTTGCTGATGTGCAGCCAGACTTTGACCAGCAGAACCCCTTCGGCCTCCAGCATCTGCTCGAACTCCACGATGCGTCGGAGGCTGTCCTCCATCCCGGCCTCGGACAGCTCGCCCAACGAGTGCATGGTGATGGGCCGGGTGTACCACGAGCCAAAGAAGATACCGATCCGGCCCTTGCCGGGCAGAAGCCGCCAGAAACGGTAGTACTCGGGCCGCTCCCGCTCTTCCTCTGAAGGCGTGCCCAGGGCGTGGGTTTCGACGCGGCGGGCATCGAGCCAGTTGAGCAGCATGTTGACGGCTTCGCCCTTGCCCGAGCCTTCGGCGCCGGCTACCACTACCACTACCGAGAACCCGGCCTGGGCCAGCCGATCCTGGGCATCGAGCAGGGCCTCGCGCAGCTCCGGCTCGCGGGCGGCAAAGGTCTTTCGGTCGACCTTGCGGCCGAGTTGGGCGCTTTCGAACATCGACGGAAGTATACCAGCCAGGGCAAGAAAATGCACTGACCCGGATCATAGGTCGGGCCTGATTCCTCGGCCCCACCGAGAAACCAGGCCCACTGTATGATTCGCGCCCCATCCAGCGAGGAGCTCCCTTCTCCTCAGGACTCGAGCAGAAGGGCCGCGTAGCGGTCGTATATCGGCGAGTCGGACGGGGTAGACTCAGCGGGGAGGGGCTCTCTTGAGCTGTTGGAGGTGCTGCAGCAGGCTCTTCAGCTCGGCCTCGGTCATCGCCTCGAGCGCGGCCTGATGGGGCCCCTGGGGCCGCGTCTTGCCCAGCAGGCTGGCGGCCTGCGCGGGGTCAGCGGGCAGGGGTCCCACCCCTTTCGTCCCGTGACAGCCGCCGCAGTGCTTCTCATAGAGCTGCTTTCCCGAGCTGGAGCCCTGCGCGACGATCACGGTCTGGGCGCCGAGTTTCTGCCTCAGCGTGGCGGCGGGAACGCCCGTGATCTCCTCCAGCTCCTCGACCGAGATCCTCCGCTCGGTCGCCTCCAGGACCAGGCCTCTTTGCTCCAGCGCTTGCGAGCGGGGCAGCGATTGAGGGGTTCCCAGCAGCGGGGTGGCCGAAAGGAGCAGGCCGGTCAGCCCCAGGCAACCCAGCGCCAGGCGCCATCCCGATTGCTTCTTCTCGCGCTTTCTGGTCAGCATGGCCAGCAGCCACTTCCAGTGCATCGCCAGGTGGAGCACCAGGATGGCCAGCAAGGCGTAGGCCGCCCACAGGTGAATGCGTCCCCACTCGTGCCGACTCAGCCCCCACAGCAAGACGATCTGCCGGTCGGGCAGACCGACATCCAACCGCCCGCTTCCGGGTGGAAGGGCGTTCTCCAGAACCAGGCCCGTGGTGGCGACGAAGGCGCAGGCCACCAGGGCCAGGCTGTCGACTGCCAGCTGCAAGGATGCTCTAGCCATGATGTGAGGATAGATCCCCCGGCTTGGGGTCAGCACTGACCAGGATCATTCTCGGGCCATTACGTCCTGAGGGCCGGAGCGCCAACCCTGCGGCGGAGGCGCACGGGGCCCACCCCCACGTGGGTGGTGGTCTCCTCCACGCCCGAGCTGGCCGGAGCCTCGACGGGGGAAAGCTTGCCCAGAACCCGATCCAGGGCGGCGGCCCGGCCGAGCCCCTGGCTGCGGGCTTCCCGGTAGGCTTCCAGGGCCTCGGCGGTGCGCGTCGGGAAGTGCTCCGGGTCGGGCTCCTGCAGTTGGAGAAGATCTCCGCCCTTCAAGCGGCCCTGCACCAGGTGCAAAAGGCCGGCCGGATCCTCCTCCGGCATCAGCACCCGCACCACCCGCAGGGCTTCCGGCAGTCTCTCCATGCCGATCGTCTGGCAGGCCTCAGCCACCCATCCCGTCGCTCCCCGGGCCCAGTGCTCGAGACTCTCCTTGGGCAACTCGCCGCGCCAGGCCGCGGCGCAGCGAACATTCTCCTCAAGCCACGCCAGTCGCTGCACTTCCGGATGGCCGCTCTCTTTGAGGCGCGCGTCGTTAAAATCGCGTATGCGGAAGCGGATGCGGGCGGCAGCCCGGTTGGGAGCCCCCTCCAGCTTGACCCCATCGGGGGGCAGAAGCTGGCGCAGAGGCTCGAGCAATCCCGGCCGCTTGGAAACCATGGTGGCGGCCAGCTGGATGTCGTAAAGGGCGCTCTGGTCCACCTGGTGCAGGCCCTGGCCGCACAGCACGAGAGACTGTAGCCGGCGAGCCAGGTGGGCCTCCAACCCGTCGGCCGCGGCCGGATCCAGACCCTTGAGGGCGGCGCCAAAGCGCTCATTGAACTGATAGGTCTGGTAGTTGTGGTGCAGATAAAGGTGCTGGGCCGCGCGGGCCGCTTCCAGACGCTCTTGGCTGCTGGCCCCGGGGGCCTGGAATTGGGTCAGGTGGGCTTCCATCCGCGGGCTCCGGTAGCGCTCCACCAGCCGATTCAGGTGGCCTTGCTCGAAGGGCAGGGCGCTCTCCAACAGCTGAGCCATTCGCTGGTTGGTGACCTCGCTGAGGGGGATGCAGGCCAGCACAGAGAGGCGGTTACGCTGCTCGGCAGGCAGGTCGAGCAGGCTGGTGCGGCCCGCCAGCTCGCCCTCCAGGGGCTGCAGCAGGCGCTTCTCAAGCTGCTCGTCGGGGCTTGGAGCCAGCACTTTGAAGAGAGCCTGGCTCCAGCTCTCGTTCTGCGTGTATCGCTCGTCGGCGCCGGGGGTCTGGAGCAGATGGCTCAACAGAGCCTCCCGCACCGGACGCAGCTGGCCCTGGCGGTCGGCCAGAGAAAGGCCCTCCAGGAAGAGCGGATCGCGCTCCACGAACGTGGCCAGGGTCTCGACCGCCGGCTCGAAGCAGCCGCTGTCCCACAGCGCGAGTCGCCCGTCGTTCTGGTTCGGGTCCGGCAAAGCCGCCAGCCACTGGACCATAAAGTCGCGCTCGAGCTTGTCAGGCTGCCAGCCCGCCTTCCCGGCCGCGGTCAAGAAACGCCAGGAGGCGGACTGAGGCACCACCGGGCTTTGCTCCAGTCCTTGCAGCACCATCTTCACACTGCAGTCGACCAGCTCGGGATGGACCTTCCAGATCTCCTGCAGGCGGCAACTGGTGGAGTCAGCCGCCTGGCCGTGGGTGTCAAAGAAGAGCGGCTCCAGCTGGCGCACGAAACGCTCGTCCATCACCTCGGGAAACGCCTTCATGAGATGGCCGTAGTAGCTCATGGCCGGCTCGGCCACGCTGGCGCAGGAATCGGGACCCAACACGTTACGCGACCGACCGTGGCGGGCCAGCTCGCGCAAGCCCTCCAGGTGAGGACGCAGGGCCGCCGCCAGCGGAGGATTCTCCGGACAGGCTTTGAGTAGACCATCCAGGTATTTGATCGCCTCGGGATCGGTGACCCGCGCCAGAACCTCCTCCACCAGGGCTCCAGCCAGCTCGGAGGCTGGCTCGGGCGCAAGGCCGGCCAGAGGGTCGGGACGTTTCTGAGAAATGGTCGCGGCCGCCTGCTCGGTCGCCCAGGGCGGGCTCTGGGTGCCGGGACGCCCCACCACCAGCCGGGTCCCCCACACCGCAATCGGCTCGCTGGCGGCCAGCGAGGCCAGGGGCAGGCTGCCCGGGGCCTGGCCGGCCACCTCGCACAGGCCGTCGCGCCACCAGCCCTGGAGCAGTTGGCCGGATCGGGCCGCAATCTGGCCCGCCTCCAGGCGCGGGCCCGGCTCCACCTCAGGGTCGCGCATCCGGGTGGTCAGGTTTCGAGCCGCCAGCAGCAGGCTCTGCAAAGCGCTCTGGCTGGCTTTGCCCTGGTCGCGCACACCGGCGTCGAGGCGTTGCATCGACTGCTCGAGCTCGGCTTTCTCGCAGGTGTAGTATTTCCCCACGAACATGGACTTGAGGCGCACGTGGGCCGCCGGGCCCTCGACCGGGCCGAGCTCGGCGCAGTATTTCTCCAACTGGCTTTGCTCGGGTGCCTGGCGGGCCCACTTGCGCAGCGCCAGGTGACGCACCGAGCCGTCCTTGGAGCGCAGCCAGGGTTGGGCGGGAGTGTCGGGTCGGGCCAGGTCGGCGATGGCCACGGCACGCTCGGCCTGGCGGCGGATCAGGAGCCAATCCGCCTCAGGGTTCTCAGGGCGCAGGCCAACCCGGGGCAATACCGGACCGGAGATCATCGGCTCAGCCGGCACCTGGCTCGGCTCGAAGCGATCGACCGGTGACTCGGGCAGGGCCGCCTGGGCGGCCGTCTGCCTGAGCAAGGCATGAGTTGTCAGGACAGGTTGGACCTGCATACCACGAGCTTAACCAGATACCCTTACGAAAACCTGGATGGACCCGGTTTCCCGTTCACGCTGCACGGCCAGATGCCCTCGGACGGGGTCTACAAGGTCTGGGGCCGTAGGCTCCGCCTGCGCTCGCTCAGCTCGACGGGGGAGCAAGAGCCCCCTTTCGAGCGCGTCCGGGGCCTGTCCTGAATAGGGCGCCCCATTCGGGCGCGTCCGGGGACTGTCCTGAATAGGGCGCCCCATTCGGGCGCGTCCGGGGACTGTCCTGAATCGGGCGCCCTATTCAGGCAGCTTTCAGGACCGGGGCCTAGAGTGAAGCCATGCTCATCCGGCCGCTTGCAACCGTCATGACCGCCCCCCGGGCCGCTGCCAGTCAGCCCACGCCCGAGGAGTTGCCCTTTGGCAGCGCCACGGTCTACATCCCGCAGGGCAACGAGGGCTACCAGCCCATCCGCAAGCTCCCCCTGGACGGCTACCGCCGCCTCGATACCGAGGTCCGCAGCGAAAGCGGCCAGGTCCGCCACAACCTGATCGCGCCCGACCGCAAGACCCTGAGCGTGGTTGACACCACCGGGACGCCGCTTTTCCACTACCACTCCCCCGACTACGTGCAGCAGGTGCAGTTCGACCCCCAGAGCCAGAACAGCTACGTGCGCACCTCCCACGGCATCGTGGTGCTCGACCCCCAAGGCCAGGAAGTCGGCTCGGTCATGCCCGAGAACCTCAACTGCCTGGGCAACATGACCCTGCTCTCCACGGGCGACCTGGCCCTGGCCATCCCGCTGGGCACCTTCAAGGACGGCAACGTGATGGTGCTCGGCCCCGATCTTGCCCCGCGCTGGCAGTCACGCACAGAGCTTGCCACCGACCAGGTGCTGGACGTGGGCCAGGGCCACATCGCCGTCTATGACGACGGCGAGGGGCTCGAGGTACGCGACGCTCAGGGCAACCTCAAATGCCAGTCGGATTCCCTCAAGCTCTACAGCCCGCTGGTCCACGAGGGTCGGCTGCTGTTCCTCGAGAGCAAGCCCACCAAATACAAGCAAGAGTATGCCAACCTGGTGCGCTATGACAGCGCCACTGGCGAGGTCGAGCGCTTCAAGGTCAGCTCCGAGGCCGACCGCATCGTGCCCCTGCCGGGCGGAGGGTTCCTGCTCGACGAAGGAGCCGCCGCCCATCCCCACATCACCGCCTATGACCAGCACGGCAAGCAGATGGCCTCGTTCAAGTTCCCGGACGACACCTATCCGCGCGGGCTGCATCTCTCCACGGACGGCAAGACGGTGCTGATGGCGGCCGATGGCGATGGCCACGGGGGCCAGCCCCGGCTCTATCGCCTCGACCTGGGTGCCCCTGCCCAACGCACCCTGCTCGGCGGCGTGAAGACCCGGCGTCCTGAGCCAATCTACAGCAAAGAAGAGGGCTTCGTGCCCGGCATGCTGGCCGATGGACGCATCTTCGTGGTCCACCGCGAAGGCGTGGAGCTGCTGGGCGACAAGAGCTACGCCAACGCCGGGGAGTTCCTCAAGGACATCGGCCCGGACACGGCCATGGGCAGCGCCCGCTTCCCCCTCTCTTACATCGCCCACCAGTCCACCGAGTCCACCCCCTGCCGGCTGGACGCGGCCCTGGACGCGGCCGCCCGCAGCCTGAAGGTGAGCGGAGGCCTGATGGCGGCTCCCCCCTCTCCCGGCTCGGTCTTCGTCACTCCTGACGACTGTATCAACTTCGCCCTACCTACCGTCAGCTCGCTCCCAGCGGCCGTGTTCCAGGCGGTGGGAGGCTCGGAGGAGGCCATGCGGCGGCTGTTGACCGCCCAGATACTCGAGCGCCCCCAGCTGGCCGAGACCCCCTTCCCGGGTCGGCCCGAGCTCAAGCTCCGTCAGACGCAGGAAGAGATTTCCGTGCAAGGCCCGGACAAATCCACCCGGATCTTCTCGCCCGACAACGTGGGGCCCCACCGTCTGGCCATTCCGGTGATGATGAGCGGCAGTCCCATGGTGGCCTCGGCCACCCAGGACGCCAAGCTGGTCTGGCACGATCCCGCCAAGAGCAGCGGCAGCGCCCTGGTCTTCGACGTGGGCAGCCCGGTGAGCCAGCTGGGCCTGACCTCAGATGGCGGGTCGATCGCTGCCAGCACCGACGCCGGGGGGTTTGTGATCTTTACCCCGCCGGGTGCCAGGAGCCTTCAGGTGCCCGAGAAGCTCGCGCCCGAGGTGACCGCAAGCTCAGCGGTGGTGGAGGGGGAAACCACCCTGCGCGTGGGCGGAGTGGTGATCAGGAAGCGTCGAGGAGCGGGTTCTTACAGTCCCGCGCGTTGACCAGTTCAGAATTGGAACGCGCGGGACTGTAGACAATCTGTTGAACGGCGCCGCGCTAATTCCTGAAGTACTCAACGCGCGGCGCCTTAGGTCCTGAGCTCCGTTTGGCCGACAGCAATCCGAACACCGGCCTGTAACCGGCCTTCCGTGCCCGAACGGGGTCCCCCGTAGAGCCAGGGCTCGGCCTGGCGACCGCGCTCAGTCCCAGACCGGCACCTGCTCCAGGCGAGGCAGGCCGGTGACCTGGGGCACCAGCCGGGCCTTGAAGGGCCGTCCACCCGGATCGACGCTCTGGAAGAGCTGGTCCGAGCCGGCGATGCGCCCCTGAGCCTGCAGGTCCTGCGCGAAGCTGCGCGCGTCCTCGCGGTCGCTCTCCTCGACCGGGGTGAAGGTCTGAGAGACCAGCTTGCCCTCGCGATCGAAGACCAGGGTCAGGCCCGAGTTGAGCTCCATCTCGGCGTCGCCGTGGTGGCCCAGGCTGACCTCCACCCGGTCAGGAGCGCGGAAGAGCAGCACCTGGCGGCCGTCGGCGCCGGCCTGAACGGGGTCGGCCTTCCAGGCCAGGCCCTCGGGCAGGCCGAGCTCTTTGCGCAGCGAGCTCAAGGCCTGCTCGGCCTCGAACGGGGTGCGCACCGGGCCGGTCAGGCTGACGGCCGGGGCCGGCTGGCGAGCCTGCTGGGCCTCCTCGCGGGTCAGCAGGTTGCGGTCGATCAGCACTCCGGCCACGGTATCGAAGAACTTGCCCTGCTCGAAGGTGGCCGCCTCGCGCAGCATGCCCAGCGCCACGTCGCGGAACTTGAGGTTGCTGGTGGGCATGTGGTCAAACGAGCGGGCGAAGATCGGACCCAGAGCCTCGCGAGCCGCCACCAGAGCCTCCCTGGGCGTGGCCGCCTCCTGCTGGCACTGGCCGTAGAGAGCCCCCACCAGCGAGTAGAACGTGCCCGACCAGACGCGCGAAAACGAGTGGGGCTCGCTGGTGAGCACCTCCTCGGGGTAGGTGGGCGGGTAGCTGTCGCGGGGAAGCTGGCGAGGATCCACGTAACGGAACTCGTTGAGGGCGGTGCGATAGTACGGATTGTTGTCGTTGTTGGGGTTCTGGTCTTCCTTGTTGAAGGCGGTGCCGAACTCCTCGGCCATGCGGCTGAGCAGGCTGGGGCGGGAGAAGTCGCCCTCGTTCTCAGCCAGGATCTTGTCCAGGTTGGAGTCGTACTGCAGCGCGTGCAGGATGGCCGAGCTGTCGCCGAAGCCCTCGTGGAAGGAAGCCGGCTCGGTGCCCCAGCCGATGTTGGGGCGCAGCCCGTCCAGAATGGCGTGGCCGGTCTCATGGGCGATTACGTCGGGCGACTCGGCCGTCTTGACGGTCTTGCCCAGCGAGGGCGAGTTCCACTGGCAGAAGTTGATGGAGTCGTCCCAGCGCGAGTAGTAGGCCGTCTTGCCCGTGCCGGCGTGGGGGTTGATGGTGAGCGGCCCGTCGAACGACCAGGGGGTCTGGTGGCCCATATAGCGCTCGTAGCTCAGCAGCGTGCGGGCCACCACGGCGGTGGTGTTGACCTGGTCGAACTGATCCGAGCCGAGCTGGTAGTGGTAGTTGCCCTGCTCATCGGCCATGGCCACCGGCACCCGGTCCTGCACCTGCATGCGCGGACCGGCGAGCTGGGTCCCGATCTCGACCCTCGGGAGCGCGACCGGCTCGAGCACCGAGACCATCGGGTCCTGGGCCAGCATGTCCACCACCACGAACGGGTCGGGCTCGGGGGGGGGCGGCTCGGGCGGAGGAGGGGTTGGCGGAACGGGGTCCTCGCGCAGGCTGAGGGGGGCGGCGGCAAGCAGGGCGGTCATCATAGCGGCGCTAGCATAGCAGCGCGCCAGGGCCCAGGGTGTGAACAATTTGTTGACCGCTCCTGTCGTCGCTGAAATTTGCGACCGCTCCTGTCGTCGCTGAATGTGGCTCGCCCGGGCAGACAAAAGGGGCGACCATCCGGCAGTGGCGAACCTGCCGACCTCATGCCAACACTCTTGCTGCGCTCCCTGCTCTGCCTGTGCCTGCTCCTGGCCTTTGCCTGCGGTGGGAGTACGCCCGTCGGCACAACGCCGGCTCCCCCCGATCGACCCGGGACCTACACCTTCACCCATGACGTTCCGCCACGCCTGCAGTGGAATGAGAACTCGGGCTACTGTGGCGAGACCAGCTTTATCTGCGCCGGGCTCTTCTTCGGGCAGTACTGCTCCCAGTTCACGGCCCGCGAGATCGCCTCACCCGGTGTGCCTCAGTCCGACCCCTCCAGCCAGCTCTTGCTGGGCGTGAACGACCGGAGAGCTGCGGAAACAATGCGCTTGCACACCATTGACTTCGACACCGGCGCTCAGCGGTCCACCGACGAGTTCCTGGCCTGGGTCAAATCCCAGACCCTGGCCGGTCACATCGTGATCATCGGCGTGTTCAATAACGGCATCATCCTGGGGGAGTGGACCAGCGTGGACGACGGGGACAAGGAATACGACCACATCGGCCCGGTTCTGGGAATCAACTCGCGCCAGCCCTTCGATACCCATGGGGGCCAGTATCTGCCCGAGGATCGGCTCACCTTCTGCGACAACGGCCTCTTCGGGCCCTCGGTCGGAAACCCACCCACCAGGTACCAGTTCCTGTTCGACTACACCTTCAAGGACTTCCCGGGCACGCGCGTCGAGGCCAATAATCCCAACGGGCCGATCTACATGCTGAGGAACACCCCTCCCAACTACGGCGTGGCCGTCACGGGAGTGGTCGACCCCGACCGGGTCACCATTCCCGTGAGGCTGCGCTCGAGCAGTGACACCGAGCCTCAGATCGCTCACCACGGCAATGTTCCCCCGGTGCCTGTGCCCATCACGCTGACGGCCACGGTCAGCCTGCCTGACCCGAGCGCAGGCTACAACCTCTACCAGTACGACAGCTTCGAGAAGGTCCCCACCACCGGTTTCAATGCCGCCGCCGGGAATGCCGCTCGGGTGTGGACCATCCCGCCGGGATCGGGCCCGGAGTTCACGGTCGAGCTCAACGTGCTCTCGGACCGGACAGTCATCTTCCGGGCCGTCCCCACCACGGCGCCTTAGCGGGAAGGACGGCCTTCCTCCCCCCGCGAACGCCGGCTCTCCATGCGAGAGCTGCAGGCGGATCTGGTCATCGTGGGCGGAGGAGTGGGCGGCTGCGCGGCCGCCTGGGCAGCCCTGCGCCAGGGCCGCCGGGTCATCTTGACTGAGTCGTGCGACTGGCTCGGCGGCCAGCTCACCTCTCAGGCCGTGCCCCCCGACGAGCACCCCTGGATCGAGCAGTTCGGCTGCACCCGCAGCTACCGCCGGCTGCGCGAGGGCATCCGGGAGCACTACCGGCACTACTATCCCCTCACCGAGGCGGCCCGGGCCAACCGCCTGCTCAACCCGGGCAACGGTTTCGTCTCCGCCATCTGCCACGAGCCACGGGTCAGCCTGGCAGTGCTGGAGGGATTCCTCTCCCCCTTCCGGGCCGGAGGCCAGCTCACCGTACTGATGGACCACGAGCCGGTGCGGGTCGAGAGCCAGGGGGATCGGGTCAAAGCCGTCCACCTGCAGGGACTCGAGGGGCTCAGCGTGGCGCACGCTGCCTACTTCATCGACGCCACCGAGACAGGCGATCTCCTGCCGCTGGGGGGCGTGGAGTACGTCACCGGGGCCGAGTCGGTGGCCGAGACGGGCGAGCCCCACGCCAAACCCGAGGCCCAGCCGGCCAACCAGCAGGCCATCAGCTGGTGCTTCATCCTCGATTACCAACCGGGCCGCGACAACACCATCGAGCGCCCACGCGACTACGCCTTCTGGCGCGACTATCTCCCCCCCCTCACCCCCGCCTGGGGCGGCCCCCTGCTCTCCTGGCAGGCCACCCACCCCATCACCCTCGAGCCGGTGGTGCGCAGCTTCGATCCCCTCGAGCCCGAGCCCCACCGCGGCCCGATGGACCTGTGGACCTTCCGCCGCGTCGCCGACCGGGCCAACTTCCTGCCGGGCGCCTACGAGAGCGACATCTGCCTGGTGAACTGGCCCCAGATCGACTACCTGCCCGGAAACATCGTGGACGTTGATCCGGCCGAGCGCGAGCGCCACCTCGAGGGGGCCCGCCAGCTCAGCTACTCCATGCTCTACTGGATGCAGACCGAAGGGCCCCGCCGCGACGGCGGCACCGGCTGGCCCGGGCTTCGCCTGCGGGGAGACCTGTGCGGCACCTCCCACGGCCTGGCCAAGCGCCCCTACATCCGCGAGTCGCGGCGCATCCGGGGGCGCTTCACGATCAAGGAGCAGCATGTGGGCGGGGACGGCCCGGCTACCGTCTTCCCCGACTCGGTGGGGGTGGGAGCCTACCGCATCGATCTCCACCCTTCCACCGGCGGCGACAACTACATCGACGTCAGCGCCTGGCCTTTCCAGATCCCGCTGGGAGCGCTCTTGCCCCGGCGCGTCGAGAACCTGCTGGCCGGGGGCAAGAACCTGGCCTGCACCCACATCACCAACGGCTGCTATCGCCTGCACCCGGTGGAGTGGAACGTGGGCGAGGCGGCCGGCCTGCTGGCCGCTTTCTGTCTCGAGCACGAACGCGTCCCCCACCAGGTGGGCGACGCTCCCGCCGACTTCCAGGCCCTGCTGCGGGCCGAGGGAGTGGAGCTGGAGTGGCCGCACCTGGAGGCTCTGTAGCCAGGCTTGCTGACCAGGGAGCTGGTGAGCGCGCTGGACCGTCCCGCCCACCTGGGCGAGGTCCAGCTGGGAGCAGACGGCCCGCAGGGCTTCAGGCTGCTCTTTCCCGACCTGGAGCAACTGAGCGAGCTCGCCCCGCCCCGTCTGGTCGAGCTGGCCCGGGAGGTCACCGCCCGCTTCGACCTGGTCCCAGGACACTGGCTCAAGCTGGGCCTCGGCGGGCGCTGCGCCCTGAACTACGAGGTGCCGCCCTTCAACCACTACCCGATCACCACCCTGCGCATGTTCTTGCGCCGGTATGGCCAGGTATGGCCGGGCCTGGAGCGAGCCCTGGCTCCGGCCCTGGAGCAGCAGGACTCGCGCTGGGGAGTGTCTCTGGAGCTGACTGCCGACGGCCCCCGGCCGCGCCTCTTCGGGCGCTTCTCCCGCACCCTCCTGGAAGGGGTCGTGGAGGCCCTGATCGCGATCGGGCTGGCCGATGCGTCGGCCCGTCCAGCCGTGACCGCCTGCTCACGTATGGCGGGCTCCCCCTTCTGCTACCTCAGCCTCGCTCCCGGCTCGCTGGGGGTGGATCTGGAGGAGCTTCCCATCGAAGATCTGGGCTTGCCGCTCGATTCCTGGCCGAAGTTGCCCGAGCCTCTGGTCTGTCCCTATGCCAAGTTCCGCCAGGGGGGCTGGACTGCGTACCTGCCGTGGCCGGCCTACGCCGCCTGGTGGAAGCCAACCCACAGCCTGGCCGCGGAGGCATTGCCCGCCTATCTCGAGCGCGTGAAGGCCTACTATGAAGAGGCCCAGCCCCACTACCTCGAGCACCTGGGCACCACCTGGCAGGCTGGCCGCGTCAGCCCCGAGGGCGAGCAGCAATCCAACCGAATCCTGGCCGAGCGAGCCCGGCTCGCCCCCGGCCAGCGCGTCCTGGACGCTGGCTGCGGCGTGCTCGGGCCGGCCCTGGACATGGCCCGGGCCATCCCCGACCTGGTGGTCGAGGGCGTCACCCTCTGCCCCTCCCAGCACCAGGAGGGCCAACGACGGCTGAAGGAGGCGGGCCTCGAAGGGCGGGTGGGGATCACCCGGGCCGACTTCCACCACCTGCCCTTTCCGGATGGCTCCTTTCAGCGCGTGCTCTACCTCGAGTCCAGCGGCTACGCCCACGACCGCGCCCGTCTTTTCGCCGAGGCCTTCCGGGTGCTCGAGCCGGGAGGGCTGGTCTACATCAAGGATGTCTTCCGCCTGAGGGGCCCCCTGAGCTTCACCCGGTGGCAGGAGCTGGCCGCCTTCGACCAGCTCTACGCCCAGCGCACTCCCACCCTGGAGGAGACCGTCGCCTGCCTGCGCCAGGCCGGGTTCGCGGAGGTTCGGGAGAGCCGACTGGAGGTCTCGATGGAGCACTACCAGCAGGCCATGCGGTCAGGCTCGCAGCTCACCTCGCTGGGGCGGGTGCACCCGATTCAATTCCGCGAGCTGCCCGTGTTCTTCGCCGAGGTTCTGGCAGTCAGGCCGAGCGTTGCCTCATGATCATGGGCCTGGAGGGGATCGCGGACGAAGGACGCGAAGTGCCCGAAATAAGGGGTTCCCCACCTGGACTTCGGGCGGTGGCCTGCGGAACACAAGAAATGTGTCACGCCCGTGGCCGGCTCAGTCCCGCCCTTTCCTGACCCTGAACATCTGCACGAAAGGCCATGAAGACATGAAAAAGACGGTCGCTGCCCTCATCTTGAGCTCCGCGCTGGCTGCCTGCTCGCCCCCCCCGGCCACGCTTCCGACTCAATCCCCGGGCGCAGGAGCCTTGCCCGAGGAGGTGGCCGTGCTGACCAACGCCCCCGAGGTGCCTCCGCCGATTACCCGCAAGCATGCGGCCAAGGTGACCGTGAAGCTCGAAGTCAGCGAGGTTGAGGCCGAGCTGGCGCCGGGTGTGACCTACACGTTCTGGACCTTTGGCGGCCAGGTGCCGGGCAAGTTCATCCGCATCCGCGAGGGCGATCAGGTTGAGTTCCACCTTCAGAATCGTCCCGACAGCAAGATGCCGCACAACATCGACCTGCACGCGGTGACCGGACCGGGCGGAGGCGCTGCGGCCTCGTTTACGGCCCCCGGCCACGAGTCCGTCTTTTCCTTCAAAGCTCTCAACCCGGGCCTCTACGTTTATCACTGCGCCACGGCTCCCGTCGGCATGCACATCGCCAACGGGATGTACGGGCTCATCCTGGTGGAGCCCGCAGCCGGGCTGCCAAAGGTGGACAAGGAATTCTACGTCATGCAGAGCGAGTTCTACACCGAAGGCCCCTACGGCGAGCCCGGCCTGCAGCCTTTCTCCATGGAGAAGGCCCTGGACGAGAACCCCGACTACGTGGTCTTCAACGGCAAGGTAGACGGGCTCGCGGGCGACAAGATGCCGGTCGTCAAGGTGGGTGAGACAGTCCGCCTTTACGTCGGCAACGGCGGGCCCAACCTGGTATCGTCTTTTCACGTCATCGGCGAGATTTTCGACACCGTTTACATCGAGGGGGGCACCGTCAAGAACAAGCATGTTCAGTCCACGCTGGTTCCCGCGGGCGGCTCGGCCATCGTCGACTTCAAGGTCGAGGCTCCCGGAACGCTGGTGCTGGTGGACCACTCCATCTTCCGGGCCTTCAACAAAGGCGCGCTGGGCAAGCTCAAGGTGGAGGGTCCCGAGAACCCCCTGGTCTACTCCGGCAAGCAGGCCGATCTGGTCTACCTGGCCGAAGGAAGCACCATCCAGAGAATCCCCGGCTCCAAGGCCCCGGTGGACAAGCCCACCGCCAGCAAACAGGAGCGGATCGCTCGCGGAGAGATCGTCTACAAGCGCAATTGCGTTGCCTGCCACGGCCAGGACGGCAAGGGAGTCCCGAACGTCTTCCCGCCCGTGGCCGAGTCCGACTTCCTGACCAGCCCGGAGGTGGCCGTCAGCGCCGTGGTCAACGGTCTTTCCGGTGAGATCAAGGTCAACGGCCAGACTTACAACAACGTGATGCCGAACCTGCAGCTCTCGGATGAGGATGTCGCCAGCGTGGTCACCTTCGTGCTCAACAACTGGGGCAACATGGGCGGCGACGTGACGCCCAAAATGGTCGCCAAAATCCGCAAGGAGTAAGCCTTGCTGCTGGCTCTCACGGCGATGCTATTGCTGGCTCTCGCTCCCCCGCCGGACATGGTCCGGGTGGGGGGAGGAACCTACGTTCCACTTTACGCGGGAGAGAACGACCGGGTCGCCGTGAGGCCATTCCTGCTCGACCGTTACGCGGTGACCAACGAGCAGTTTCGCGAGTTCGTCCGGGCCCACCCGGAGTGGAGGCGGTCGAAGATCAAGCGCGTCTTCGCCGATTCTCGCTACCTGGGCCACTGGACCGGTGACCTCGAGTTCGACCCTGCCCTGACGAAGAGCCCGGTGACCCACGTTTCCTGGTTTGCAGCCCGCGCCTATGCCCGTTTCGTTGGCAAGCGGCTGCCCACCCAGGCCGAGTGGGAGCTGGCGGGCTCGGCCAGCGAGAAGCGAGCTGACGGCGCGCTCGAGCCCGGTTTCACCCGCCGCATCCTGGACTGGTACGCCCGGCCGACCAGGCAGGCCCTGCCCCCCGTGGGGTCCACTTACCGGAATTTCTACGGAGCCTACGATATGCACGGTCTGGTCTGGGAATGGGTGGACGACTTTCAGGCTACCATGGTGGGGGGCGAGTCGCGCGGGGGCGGCGACGGAGAGCTCTTTTGCGGGGCCGGGGCGGCCGATGCCCGGGATCGCTCCAATTACGCCCGATTCATGCGCTATGCGTTCCGCTCCAGCCTGAAGGCCCGTTACACCCTGGCCAACCTCGGCTTTCGCTGCGCCCTCGATCTGCCCACGGAGAAGACGCCGTGAGAGCATTACTGGTTCTCGCGCTGCTCTTCGTCGGGTGCTCAGCCGCGCCCTCGCCCACCCAGACGCCGACCCCCGCTCGTCACTCTGCAGGTCCCCTGCCTGAGTTGTCGGTCTACCACCTTCCCGGGGCCTGGACCGACCAGAACGGCAAAGAGCTCACCCTGGAACAGCTTCGGGGCAGGGTGCAGCTGATGGCCCTGGTCTACGCCTCCTGCCCCCAGGCCTGCCCCCGCATCATCGCCGACATGAAGTCCATCGACGCCGACCTTCAAGAACGCCATCGAGAGGGTGTGGAGCTGGTGCTGGTATCCATCGACCCCGAGACGGACACCCCCGAGCGACTGCGCCAGTTGGCGGCCGAGCAGGGGCTCGGACCACGCTGGCGCCTGATTCGGGGCGACTCCCAGCAGGTGCAGGAGCTGGCCGCAGTGCTGGGCGTCAAGTACCGCAAGGTCAGCGCCACCGACTTCGCCCACTCGAACCTGATCACCGTGCTGGACGCCGACGGGGTGGTGGTGCACCAGCAGGAGGGGCTGGGCGTGGAGCGTTCGCGCAGCGTCGATGCGGCGGAGAAGGCTCTCAGCGACTGCTGCTCGGAAGAGGATGAGCACTGAGGGAATGCTCGGATGAACCTTCGTCTCCCTGTCGAAGGCATCAGGTATGAGTTTGGCAACCAGGATCCAGGACGATCTGACCGCGGCCATGAAGTCCCGAGACAGTTTCCGGCTGAACACGCTGCGGATGGTAAAATCCGCCCTCAAGAACGAGGAGATTCAGCTGGGGCGGCCGCTCGAGGACGAGGAGACGGTCAAGCTGCTGGTGCGTCTCACCAAACAGCGCAAGGAGTCCATCGAGCAGTTCACCCGAGGCGCACGCCCAGAGCTGGCGGAGGTAGAGGCCCGCGAGCTCGAGCTGATCGAGAGCTACCTGCCGGCCGCGCCCTCCGAGGCTGAGATAAAGACGGCTATCCGGGAATCCATCGCGGCCGCTGAGGCCAGCGACGTAAAGGCGATGGGCAAAGTGATGGCGCTGGTGACGGCGCGCTTCAAGGGCCGCCCGGTGGACGGCAGGGCCCTCAGCGCGGCGGTGCGCCAGGCTCTTTCGGAGCCAGGCTAAGAGAGCCCGGCTCAGGCCTCGGTCTGGTTCTGACTCTCCTCCTCTTCCGGCTCGGTCTCCGAGTCGGCAGGCTGGGGCGGGTTGTTCTTCTTGTTCTGGCGCGCGGTGCGCTTGGCTTCGGCCTTCTCGCGGCGGGCCTGCTCTTTTTGACGTTTCAAGAATGATGGGTTGGGCTTTGCCATGGGCTAATTCCTTCTTTCTTCAGCTCTGTCGCCAGGCGACCGATTCGATCTTGCGTCCCAGTCCGCGCTGCAAAGTACGCCACTTGGCTGCTTCGGCATCGGTCAGCAGGGTGATCGCGGTTCCTTCGCGCTCCATGCGCCCCGTGCGTCCCACCCGGTGGGTGAGCAGCTCGGAGCTTTCGGGCAATTCGTAGTTGATGACCAGCTCGACGTGGTCGACGTCGAGTCCCCGGGCGGCCACGTTGGTGGCCACCAGGATCCCGATCTTGCCGGCTCGGAAGTCGGCCATGACCCGGTCGCGGGCGTTCTGGCTCAGGTTGCCCTGCAGGCAGCCCACCGGGTAGCCGAGCTTCTCGAGAATGCGGCCCAGCTTCTTGACCCCGTGCTTGGTGCGGCCAAACACGATGGTGGAGCCGTCCGGGCGCCGATCGAGCAGGGTACGCAACACGTCCATGCGCTGCTCGGGAGCGACCCAGTAAGCCAGCTGCCGAATGTTGGCCGGCACTTCGGGCCGATCCACGCTCACCTTCTCGGGCTCGTGCATGTGCTTGCGGCTGGCCGAGAGCACCCAGTCGGGCATGGTGGCGGAGAACAGAGCCGTCTGCCGGTCCTTGGGCAGCATGGCCAGGATGCGCTCCACGTCGGGCGCAAAGCCCTTGTCGAGCATCTCGTCGGCCTCGTCGAGCACCACGAACTCGACCTTGCCGAGCTGCAGCGAGCCACGTTTGGCCAGGTCGAGCACGCGCCCGGGGGCGCCGACCACGACCTGGGCGCCCTTGAGCTGGGCTACCTGCGCGTTGATGGAGCGGCCTCCGAAAACCTGCACGGCGCGAATTCCGTCAGCGCGCCCCAGCTCGTCGATGACGCCGGCCACCTGGGCTGCCAGCTCGCGGGTGGGTGCCAGCACCAGGGCCTGAACCCAGGGCTGGGCGGGGTCGAGAAACTCCATCATGGGCAGCGCGAAGGCCAGGGTCTTGCCCGAGCCGGTGCGGGCCTGCCCGAGCACGTCACGGCCTTCGAGCAAGAGAGGGATGGTGGTTCTCTGGATGGGAGTGGGGGTGGTGATCTGCATGCGCCCAAGCGCCTTCAGGCTGCCAGGCAGCAGATCGTAGGGGGTGAAAGACAAGAGTCAACAGGGTCCTTTCCGAAAGACGAAGCGATCGATTGAAGGGAGCATACAGGAAAAGAACCATTCTGTCCACTCAGGCTTCTTTCGGGCAGGTTCCGGACCGAGCGCGACAAAAACCATCTCGATGAGATGGCTGATCGGAGCGCTGCTCCTTATGCAGGTCGGGTGCACCGCCGCCCCGCCGCCCTCCGCCCCGGTAGCGTCCGGCAGCCCCTCGGCTTCGCCGCGGGCTCCCGAGAGTGAGCAGGACTTCGTCAACCAGGTCGACCTGCTCGGCCGGCAGGGCCAATTCCAGAAGGGGGTGGAGGCCGCCAACCAGGGCCTTCTGCGCCATCCCGACAGCTGGCAGCTGACCGCCCAGCGGGCGGCCTGCCAGCAGATGCTCGACCACCCCTCGGAGGCTGCCGAGGATTTCGGCCTTGCTCTCAAGCAGGCCCCGGCCGGGCGCAAGTGGGGCCTGCACCTGGGCCGGGCCCAGTGCTACGCCGCGCTCGACCAGCGCCCCGAGGCCGAGAAAGAGTTCGCCGCCGCCCTCAAGACCTTTGACCCGGCGGCCGAGTCCTGGCGCCGCCAGCAGATCCACCAGCAGCGAGGCCGCAACCTGCTCGAGGACGGGCGCTTCAAGCAGGCCGCGGCCTGCTTCGACTCGGCTCTGAAGCTCGACCCCAAAGACTACGAGGCGCTGGGAATGCGGGCGCTGTGCTATTCCCAGCTCAAGGACAAGAAGCGTTACCAGGCGGACCTGAAGGCATTGAAGGAGCTCAGCCCCGCCACGGCTCAGTCGCTGGAGGCCCAGGTCAAGGCCGGAGGGTCCGTCAGCGCCACGGCCCGCTACTTGAAGCTGGGCGATCGACTGGCCGCCGACGGCAAAGTCGACCTGGCCCTGGAGCAGTATGAGAAGGCGATGACCCTCGAGCCCCGCGACCCGAGCGCTTACATCCGCAAGGGCGTGCTGCTGCAGTCCGAGGGCCGCTTTCAGGAAGCCATCCTGGCCTACACGCGCTCGATCGAGCTCTCTCCCAGAGGCCCCGCCCTGGCCGGACGGGCCGACTGCTACCGGGCCACCGACCAAATGGCCCGGGCCCGCGCCGATTACGAGAAGATGCTGACCATGCGCGACCCGCAGGCGCAGATGACGGCCCGGCAGGCGCTCAAGAGTATGCCTTCTCCCTGATTCGTTTAGATTTCCCCGCGGAGGTCGGTCCAGCAACCTCCGGCAGGTAGCAGCCCGCGACGGTCAGAAGCAGCAGGCCCCATGGCGACCTGCGGTATCTCCTGGACCCTGCGCACCTGGCCGGGCTTCGGCCTGGCCGTGCTGGCGATGCTGATCGCCGGGGGCTACATCGCTCGGCTCGGGCTCGCGGACGCTCCCATGATCGCCCTGGCCCCGGCGGCCACCGTGATGGGTGTGGTGCTGACCCGCTATCTCACCGTGGCCCACGATCGTCAGCGGATGGCCCGGAGCAAATGAAGCTGCTCGCTACCCTGATCGGTCTGGCGCTGGCCGCCAGCGCCGCCGCCGCCCCCCTGTTCCCCGACCCGAGCGAGCAACACTGGGCCCGCGACGCCGTGGCCGCGCTGGCCGCCAGGGGTCTGGTGGAGGGCTATCCCGACGGCACCTTCAAGGGCGACCGCACCGCCTCGCGCTGGGAGCTGGCCCTGCTGGTGGCCCGCCTGCTGGCGCGCCTCGAGCAGGGCGAGATGACCCTGGCCAGCCGCACCGACCTGGAGACGGTCCGGCACCTGGCTGACTCTCTCCACGAAGAGCTGACCAGCCTGGGGGCTCGTGTGCAGGTCCTGGAGCAGCAGGCCGAGCGTCTGGACATTCGCATCCACGAGCTGGAGCGGATCAAGTTCTACGGCAGTCTGGACGTGCTGGTGGTGGCCCAGAATTTCCGCAATCAGGGAGCTGCGACCAACGGGGGCGGAGCGGGCGTACCCTTGCTCGACTACCAGTCCGGGGTCACCAGCACCGCCCTGGCCACGGTTCGCCCGCAGGTCCACGGAGTCATGCCCCAGGTAGACTACCGCAACGGCCGCGCCCTCACCAACGGGGCCGGCTTCACCTCGCGGGCCCGGCTGGGAATGAAGCTGGACCTCTCCCCCGACCTCGAGGCCGGAGCCGAGCTCGCCGCCTTCAGCTCGCAGGGTGATCGCTTCGTAGATGGATACTGGGGTCTGGGCGCCCCCTGGCTGCTCAGCCCGGTGACCGCCAACCTGGCCGACGGCACCCAGCCCCTCAACAACTCCCCCTTCACCCGCATGGTGCTCGATCGCTTCTGGGCCGAGCACAAGCCGTCCCGGACCCGATTGGTGGTGGGCAGTTTTGACCGACTTCGCATGCCCGGCCTGGTCTACGCCGGCCAGCCCAACCTGGGGGTAAACCAACCCGGGCGCTATCCCGGCTACGGCTGGCAGCTTCACGGTCAGGTAGACTCGCTGACCTATGAGGTGCTCCACTCCACCTGGGGCGACGGCAACAACTTCCAGGGCTCCAACTACCAGCACGCCGTCCTGGGAGCCAACGCCAGTTATGACTGGCGGGACGGCCGGGCTCAAGCGGCCTGGGCGCGGCTCGTCGAGCTGGCCCCGCCAGGCGGCCTGGGCCAGCGCACCGGCCTGATGACCGGCAACATCGCTTTTGGCGCCTCGGCCGGCTACGCCCCCAACCAGTGGGTCAATCCCCCTGGCTACTTCGCCCTGCAGGGCGTTGACCGCCCCATCAGCGCCTGGAGCCCCACCGCCGATAACGCCATCGGGGTTGACGGGGGCGGCAACTACGGCCCCCAACAGATCGACACGGTGGGCTTCAACGCGTCCCACTCGTGGGGCCGGATCAAGCTTACGGGCGAGTACGGCCACAGCCAGTATACCTCCAATCGCTTCTCCACCTTCCTGCGCAAGGGGGATGCCTGGAAACTAGCCCTGGCAGGCCACTGGGAAGATCCGGCGGTGGAGGCCGAGTTGGCTCTGCTGTCGGTGGATCCGAGCTACAACCCGATGAACATGCCCGGCAACATGCTGGGCGTGCGCTTTCCCGTCACGGCCAACTTCGCGGGCCGCTTCTTCCTGCACGACAACGCCAGCTTTCCTCACAACCGTCAGGGCCTGGAGCTGAAAACCGCCTGGCAATTCTCAGCGACGACAGGAGCGGTAGACAAGCCCTCAGCGACGACAGGAGCGGTAGACAAGCCCTCAGCGACGACAGGAGCGGTAGACAGGTTCGCCGGCCGCCTGTGGCTGAACGGCGCCTTCCTGCGACAGACCCGCACCTCGCTCTACGACGTGCTCTCCCCCACCGGCTCGCTGGGCCCGGCCATTCCCACCAACGACGTGGTAGGCTTTGCTCCCGGGTTCTTCGACCCCCTCTTTCAGGGCTTCGCCCACCCCGGGGTCTATGGAACCACCTCGGCCAACAGCTTCACGGCTGCCCTGGCTCCGCTGGAGAACCCGCGCGGCAGCGAGCTGCGCCTGGCCGCCGGGGTCAGCTACCACTGGGAGCGCTTCGGCCTGAAGCTTCAGTATGACAACAACCACTGGTACCGACCCTCGATCCTCACGCCCGCGCAGGGGGGGAGCCAGAACCTGGTGGACCTGGGCCTGCAGGCCGGACAGGCTGAATTCTCCTACAAACTGGACGCGAGTTGGACGGCCATCGCGGGCCTGGATGTGCTCTCGTTTGCCGGCCATCTCGACCCGGCCGGTCTCTACAACCCCTACGCTCTCTCCACCGGGTCTATCGACTTCACCAACCTGGACTCGCGTCAGATCGCCCCCTCGCTGGGCCTGGAGCATCCCAGCTGGAGCCTGAAGGGGCGCTGGATCTGGACCGAGGATCAATTGTCCCCCGCGCTGGTGGCGGCGGGGGGAGCCACGCCGCACCCCTTCAACTGGTCGGGCTACCAGGTGTGGTCGGAATACCGGGTGAAATTCTGATCGCCTGAGGCGCCGCGCGTTGAACGCTTCAGGAATTGGCGCGGCGCCGTTCAACAGATTGTCTACACTCCCGCGCGTTCTCATTCTGAACAGGTCAACGCGGGGGAGTGTAAGAGAAAGCGCGCGGGGCGGCCGCGCGCTCTCTCCTATTTCTTTGTCGCCTGCTTGTATTTGGCGACCAGAGCGTTGTAGTCCAACGCCCCCGAGAAGAAAGTCAGCACCTTGCCGCTGGAGTCGACCACGAAGGTGGCCGGGATTCCCCGGACCTGTTTGGCCAGGGCGGGGTATTTCTGCATCTGCTTGGCGTCGTCGACGTTGATGTACTCGATGGGCACGTTCTGAGCTGACTCAAACTGAGCCAGGGTCGGCTTGAATCGCCGACACGGCCCTCACCAGCTGGCCCAGAAGTTGATCAGCTTGTAACCCCCGCCAAAGCTGGCCGGGGCCGAGCCCGAGCCGCCCGGACTGCCGCTGACCGCCTTGACGGGCAGGTTGACATCGATGCTGCCCATGTCCTTGTTGTGCTTGGCCACCGCGCCCAGGGCCTGAGCCGTGGGGATGAGCGGCACCAGGGTGGCTCCACCCTGGTCGGCTGTCGTGATGGGCTTGTTTTGAAAATAGACCTGTCCGGTGCCGCCGGCGTCGGGCGGTAAGGCCGGCGCTTCGCCCTCGGCGGTCACCACCCAGTTACCCTGCACCTCGGTCAACTGCAGTCCCAGCGCCGCAACCAGCGCTTGCAGCTCGACAGCGGTCGCGGGCCCTTTGCCCGAGACCGCTCCCTTGAAGGGCTTGTTGCGAATATAGACCTGCTCACCCCAGGCCGGACCGGTCACCAGAACCAGGCCCAGCAGCAGAGCGATACAGGAGGTCCATCGCCGCATTCGAGGAGCACCTCCTTTCTTTGGATGCAAGCCAGGTTCCTGAATCATGGGCCAGGAACCTGCTCAGTTGTCCAGGCTGCTCTGCCAGCGGCTCTCGATCTGCTTGAGGCGGCCTGACTCGATGATAGCCAGCAGCACGATGTTCAGATCGTTGGTCAGCTCGAAGTTTGGAGGAAGGCCGAAGCCATAATTCTGGGGCTCGAAAGGAAATGAGCTGAGGTGGAGCGGCAGCTCCGGGAACTTGGCCAGGAAGTAGCTCAAGCTGGGGCGGTCGAACACAACGCAATCGGCATCACCCTCCAACACCGCCGCGATGGCCGCGTCCAGGCCCGGTCGGAGGACAACGCGGTCGGTGTAGCGGCCCACCACCCCCTCGAAGAAGCTGCCCTCCACCGTGGCCACCCGCAGGTCCTCGAGCTGACCGGGCTTCTCGATGGGATTGGCATCGATCTGGCTTAGCGTCAGTGAGCTGGAGATACCAGCCACGATAGAGCTCACGATCAACATGGATAGGAGGATCCAGATCGAGGCTACCAGGCGCCCCGCCGCAGTGACCGGGACCCGGTCTCCGTAGCCGACCGTGGACATGGTCACCAGGGCCAGCCAGAATCCGTTGCCGATACCGCGGCCGGGGGTCTTTGGGAACTGCTTGTTGCTGCCCCGCTCGAGCAACCAGAGGAGGGTCCCCACCACGAGCAAGGCCACGAATATTCCCACCAGGCCATAGATGGCTGCAGCCCGAACGACCGGGCGGAGCCGGTCCCAGGGGCTGCCCTTCAAGGGCGACAGGATAGCCACGGTGGACTGATAGTAGGGCTGGGTGAAGTCCACCAGGCGCTCGCGCTCGGCGGTGATGCTCAGCGTTCCGACCAGCACGTCGAGCTTGTTACGGCTCAAGTCCTCCAGACCGCGGTGCTGATTCGCGACGTGATGATAGTCGTAGTGCACCTTCAGGCGGGCGGCCATCTCCTCCCAAAGCTCGACCGCGATGCCGGTCGGCTTGTGGTTCTCGTAAAGCACGAAGGGGGCGGTGCCCACCAGCCCGACCTTGAGACGACGATGGGTCTCTTGAGCCACTGAAGGAGCTGCTAGCAGAGCCAGGAGACAGAGCAAGACGAGTCGAGCCATAGGATGCGTGAGGTTCGCCGCGTCTGGAGCAATCCTCCCGACCAGGAAGCGAAGGCAGGCCAGCGAGAAGCATCGCCGGGTGAAACGACCCGAGTCTGAACCGGTGCAGGCCGACCCGGAGCTCTACGCCCTGTGCCTGGTGCAAGCGGCGCTACGCGGAGGAGCCCGTGAGGTGCGCATGGAGCACCAGGGCTGGGTGACCCGCTTTGAGCTGCCGGGCTTCGAGGTGGGGCCGAGCACCATGGAGCGACTCTCGGATTGCCTCGAGGCCCCCGGACCCGAGGGGGCCCTGGCCCGGGCGGTAACCCTGGCCTCCCTACTGCAACCCCGCGAGATCAGGCTGCAGAGCTCGGGCAAGTTGCTGCGGGTGCGAGGCGAGCTGCGTGCCGTGCTGAGCCAGCCCTGCACCGACGTCGTCTTCGAGCTCGACTGCCGTCCAGCCATCGTCAAGCGGGTGCTGAGCCGGCCGGTCCACCGCGAGGACCGCTGCCTCAAGAGCTTCTGCCAGTTGTGCCCGATCCCGGTCTCGGTCGGGGGCACCCCCGTGCGGGGGCGCTTCGACCTCAAAGGTTGCCTGGCCGTGTTGCTGCTCGGCGCGGTGGAGGGAATGCCGTTCTACCGTCCGGCTCGGGCCGTGCTGGAGAGCCGGCCTGCACCGGGCGCTGATTTCGTGGCCGCGCTGGGCCTCACCGCTGACGATGCAGCCTCCCGGACCGTGCTGGTCGTCGACGGACTGGCCTTTGAGGGCCCCCGAACCCGTGGGCTGAAAGCCGTGCTCTGGACCTCGGCATTGAAGCTCAAGCCGGAGCTTGACGGAGTCGAGGAGGACCGACGTTTTCAAGAGCTGGCCGGCCAGCTCAAGGAAGCCCCGCGCGAGCTGCGCAACCTGCTCTGGGACCGCCTGCCCGAGTTGAGCGCCTCCCAGGTAACCCGGGCTTCGGCCTATCTCCAGACCCAGCTCGAGCGGGCCAAATTGAAACAGATCGAGCGTTTGATCCAGGCCCGAGAGAGGTTCGAAGGACCCGACCTGGGCCTGATCGTGGCTGCGGCCGAGAAGGCCGTGGCCGAGAACCAGCTGCTAGACGCCCAGGCCTTCTACCAGCGGGCCCTGCAACTGGCTCCAGAGCGCTCGGTCGAGCTGCTCCAGGGCCTGGTGCAGGTGCTCCAGCAGCTGCGCATTCCCCCCCGCCAGCTTGAGAGCCACGTCCAGGAGCTGGTGTCCGCCCGGGGCCTGGGCACTCGCCAGGCCCGAGCGGCCTTCTTCGAGGCCATGGGCAACTACTCGGCCTCCCAGGGCTACCCGCGCGAGGGGCGGACCTACCTGACCGAAGCGCTGGCACTGCAGGAAAGTCTGCTGGGCCGAAGCCACCCCACGGTGACCCGGCTGCGCGATCGGCTCGATGCGCTTTAAGGCACCGCACGCAGAGCTCCTGAGCAATGAGCGCGTCGCCGTTCAACCGACTGTATCCAGTCGCGCGCGTCCTGAGGTCGCAGCGCGGGACTGGAGCCTGCTCTTCTGGCTGCTGCTGGCCGGGTTAGCCCTGGCCCAGAGCTACCTCGACCCGGTCTATCTCGAGGCGGTTCGAGATGCCGAGCAGGCCGAGCCGAACGAGATCTGCCGCCAGCTGGTGGCCCTCACGGCCGACCAGGGCGAGCTGGTCTGGGAGGGAGAGCCCGGGAAGTCGCGAGTGCTGATGCTGCGCTGGGTCTCCGGTCCCCAGTTCGATGAGGCGGTGGGGCGGGACATGGTGGTGGCCGAGGACAGCTTCGTAACCCCCGTGCCCGCCGTGGCCGACTGGTTCCGCTCACGAGGAGTAGCCCCCACCGTGGGGCGACTGGAGCAGCTGCTGGGGCTGCCTCCCGGCACCGGCAAGAACCGCCTGGTGGAGCTGTGGGTCTGGCCCGAGAGCATGGTGCGGCCCAGCCCCGATCCCGAGGTCACCGACCGAGAGGCCGGGCTCGAGTTTCCGGCGGGCGTCAGCAAGGCGCACAGAGCCTGGTTCGATGCTCGTCGGGAAGGCTGCTACCGAGGGCCGGCGCCCTATCCCTGGACCCGCCTGGGCTACACTTACGACTGGGGCTCGAAAGACCACGTGGGCCTGAGCGAGTTCGTGGTGCTCCGGGGCACTACCGTGGGGGTGCGGGCCGTCTGGAGCAACGAGGACTACTTTCGGGAGGTTCACAGCCCGGAAACACGCCCCACGAGGCCCGCGGATAGACTGTCGGGCATGACTATCCAGCCCGTCATGCCCAGACCCACGGCCATTTCTTCAGCGCGCCCCGAGCGGCCCGACCAGGTCACCCTCTCGCACCAGGCGCCGCCCCCCGGCGGCCACGTGGGTGTGCACGGAATGATCGCCTTCGGCAGCGGGCACTTCTCCCACATCCCGATGTTCCACGAGCCCCACGACTACCAGGCGGTAATGGAGGTCAAGCTCGAGCATCCCGAGCTCGAGGAGGGCACGAGCTTCGGGGGCGAGCTGCACACCTTCGTGCCCGATGAGTTCTCGCTCGGCGACCTGCTCGGCGGCCGGCTGACCGAGCTCGAAGGCACCCTGTTCCGGGGCAACTTCGAGGCCGGCGGCACCCCTCTGCTCGAGGGCGTGAAGGTGCGCGTCAACCAGGTGGTGGATTCACGTCACCTCGACAGAGCCTCGCGCGGCCCCGAGGAGCTGAGCTACGTGCTCTACGGCAAGCCTGGCGATACCTATTTGGTGCACCCCATCTTCGGCAACGCTGACTTTGATCAGATCGTCAAAGTCGACTGCCCGGAGGCGGGGCTCAGCGCCGAGGAGCTGCGCCAGGGAGTGGCCGTCACAGTTCCGGGACGCGAGAACAAGGTGGAGTCGCGTCTTCTGCCCGGCGCCGAGCCGGTGCGCGCCGAGCTCGTCGAGGAGAAGCGGGCCATCAGCCTGCGCATCGAGCGCGAGCTCTCCTGCCTGGTGGGGCCGCACTTCACCCACGGACCCAACCCATAACGGGATCGCTGCTCCTGTCGTCGCTGGAGGTTTCTTTACCTTCCTCCTTTATTGGGTCGCCTGCAGGCGGGCCGCGAGGCCGTGCAGGTGGGCAGCCTCAGGGTGGTCTTCGACGTGGAGGACGGCGAGCCCCCTCCGGTCCTGCTGGTGGACCTCTTGCCACGGCGGCTTTGAGGCGGATTTTGTCCCCCCGTTCGCGAAGCTCGGGCCAGCTTCTGTAAGGGGGTAGATCCATGGCTCACCCGGTCTTGCTCATCGTGCTCCTGGGCCTCGTGCTGGCCCTGCCCATCCTGGCTCTCTACAACCTGATCTATGCGCTCGCCTCCAAGGAGGGGCGCCAGCGGCACCTGATCCAGTTCGCCATCTACTCGGTCGTGACCGTGGTGGTCTTCGGGTGGGCCATCCTGTCGCCCGGTTACATCAAGGCTCCCGACCAGGGAAAGCTGACGGCATGCAAGTCCAACCTGAAGAACATCGCCACAGCCTGCGAGATGTACTCCACCGACTTCAAGGGCCACTATCCTCCTACTTTGAGCTTGCTGACCCCGAACTACCTCAAGGTGATCCCCAACTGCTCGGCCGCAAAGTCTGATACCTACAGCGCAACCTATCAATCGACTCCTCCATCCGACGAGCAGAGCCCGGAGGAGCAAGTGGGGGGTGCCTACACGTTTTACTGCCGGGGAAAAAACCATGAGAAGGCCAGTAATACCCCGGAAAACTTCCCCCAGTACAGCTCCTACCAGGGCCTGATCGATCGCCCCTGAATGCAAAGAGAGCTGCACGAGAAGAACCGACTCTCCTGGAACCACGCCACCCGCGCCCACAACGCCCATAAGCTCGAGCAGGCCGCCTTCCTGCGCCAGGGCGGTACCACCTTGTTTCCCGAAGAGCTCGAGCTGCTCGGCCCGCTGGAGGGCAAGAGCCTGCTCCACCTGCAGTGCAACGCCGGCCAGGACAGCCTGTCGCTTTCGCGGCTGGGGGCCCGGGTCACAGGCGTGGACATCAGCGACGAAGCCATCGACTTTGCCCGCAAGCTGAGTGAGCAAACGGGAATCGAGGCAGAGTTCCACCGCCTGGACGTCTACGCCTGGCTCGAGTCAAGCCCCGTCTTCGACCTGGTGTTCAGCTCTTACGGGGCCCTGTGCTGGCTCTCCGACCTGGATCTCTGGGCCGGGGGGGTGGCCAGAGCGCTGGCGCCGGGGGGGCGGTTGGTGCTGGTCGAGTTCCATCCCGTCTTCATGTGCTTTGAGCTGGACTGGAGCTTGCGCTACCCCTACTTCCCCTCGGGCCCCATCGCCTGGCAATCGGGCGTGAGCGACTACGTGGGCCCGGAGCTTGCCCCCAGTGGCTTTCAGGCGGGGGATCCGTTCCACAACCCGGCTCCCTGCTACGAGTTCCAGTGGCCCCTGGGAACCGTGCTCACCGCCATCGCCCGGGCCGGCCTGCGGCTCGAGCGCCTGGAGGAATACCCCTACGCCAACGGCTACCGCGCCTTCGAACGCATGCGCGACCTGGGCGAGCGGCGCTTCGCCCCTCCGGCCGAGCTGCCGGCCCTGCCGCTGATGTTCGGGCTCGTTGCCGTCAGGTAACCGCGTCGGCGATGAATGCCAGCACCTTCGGGTTGGAGACCAGGCTCAGGTGGTTGTCGGCAATGGGCAGGCTGAACGGATCCAGCTCGCTGACGGCCACCCTCTCGGTCCCCTCCAACTCGGCGCTGCGGGTGGAGACCACCCCGTCTCCGCGACCCACGAAGGGGAAGGCAGAAGTGGCCGTGGGCAGGCGCGTGCCAACGATGGTGTAGGCCCTGTCCAACTTCTCGAGCTGACCGGGCCAGCGCTCATTGAGCTCGGCCAGGTGGCTGTTGTGCCCCGAGGTCAGCACGGCCGAGTCGGCCAGCAGCGAGCGGGGGGCGTTACCCAGCACCGGCGAGTAGAGCGTGGCGGCGGCCGCCGTCACCGGGGTGAAGGGCACCCCGTGCTGGGGCGTGCCCAGGAAGAACACGCTGTTGATGCCGTCGTGGCCGCGGTCGAGGTGCTCGCGGGTGACCAGCCCCCCCATGCTGTGGGCCACCACGTCTACCTCCAGGCCCGTCTCCTGGTTGAGGATGGCCACGGCCTCGGTCAGTTCCTCGGCCACCTCGGTGTAGCTCGCCCGCGGATTGGACAGGGCGATGGTGTAAACGGCGCTCTCTGGCGCTGAGCGCACCGACTCGCGGAACTCGTCCTCCTGGCCGCTGCGAAAGGTTCCCCCCACGCGGTTCTCTGGATTGGTGGCCAGATACTCGCACAGCGGCCGGCCCTGGTCGGCCCAGCCGCAATAGCCGTGAACGAAGAGCATGGGGCGCTGCAAAGTGGGTGCGGTCATGCTCAGAGCTTACCGGCAGGCCGTGAAAAGAAGCTCAACCAGCTTGCAGAAGCCCCTCCGCGGCGTTGCGGTCCGGTCGCAGGCCCTGACCGTAAATGCCGTCCAGCCCGAAGGCCCGCAGAATGGCCATGCCGCTATCATACTGGGCGGAGGTGATGCTCCTTTGCCAGCTTCCGGTCAGATCGCCGCCGGTCATGATGGCGCTGCGAGCCGTCACCTGATAAGCGTTCTTGAGCTGGGCTCGCAGCCGGGGGTCGAGCTCACGGCCGAGCGGCTGGCCGAGATAGTCGAACAGTCGGACCAACTCGGGCTCGGGGTCCTCGCAAAGCTCCTCGTAGAAGGTGAGATGGACCCGGTGGCGGCTCAGCTCGCGGAGGGGCACATAGTGAAAGATGCACCACAACAGCACCTGACGCTCGAAGCGCCGATGTGAAGATTCCAGCAGCTCGCGGAAGGGCTCGAGATGATCGCTCACCAGGTCGGGCTGCTTGAGCAGGGCGCGCGGGTCCTCCATCCACTTCCAGCTGCGATTGCGCTTCTTGGAGACGGCCACGGCAAATGGATGGCGGACCACCATCACCTTGCGCACCCGGGGAAACAGCTCGTCCACCCAGTGGGCAAAGAGGTTGGCGAAGATGTCCTTGACCAGACGGTGGCGGTAAAACAGGTGCGGATTGTAGAGATCGATGCGGCGGTGGGTCGGCAGCCGGCCCGTAAAAATGTCCTCGTAAAAGCGTTGAAAGCACTCCCTGCGAGCCTGGCGGCGCAGGTAGAGAAACAGGGGATAGCCCCGGGCTAGATGCACCTTGGTGGGATGAAAGGGCTCGAACAGCAGCCGTTTGTCGCCCCGATAGTTGATCAGGTTGGCTACCCAGGTGGTGCCGCTGCGACCATCGCCGATCACCCAGGGAACGTCGGCGGTGCGGGGCCCGAGATCGAGCACGTAGGGAGCGGCCAGCTCAGAGAAAAATCTCGGCAACACGATTTTTTCGCAGGTTGAACAGGGTACGGCGAAATTCCTTCGCTCAGGCCTTCGGCTGGCTATCGAGCACCCGCAAGAATGCCTCGATCATCCTCGGATCGAAGGCGCTGCCGGCTCCCTCTTCCAGGGCCGAACGGGCTTCAGAAAGGCCCATTCCCTGCTCGCTCAAGCCTTCGAAGGTGTCGGCCACGGCGATGATGCGGGCCGCCAGGGGGATCCTGGTACCCCGCAGCCCGTCCGGGTAGCCCTGGCCATCCCAGCGCTCGTGGTGTCCCCGGATCACCGGCCCGAGGTGGCGCAGGGAGGGCACCACCGAGACGATCTCCTGTCCCAACTCGGGATGCAGGCGCATCAGCTCGGACTCCTCCTCGGTCAGCTCGCCCGCCTGGTTGCGGATGCTCTCGGGAATGGCGATCTGGCCGACATCGCGCAGCAGGGCAGCCTGGTGCAGGCCTCGCAAATTGCGGTCAGGCTCGGAGGCCAGGAACTCGGCCATCTCACTGAGCAGCTCGGGGTCGGCCTCGGACAGATCCAGGCCCGTCTGACCCACGTCCTGCAGCACCGAGCCGTAGCGGATCTGTTTACGGGTGCGGAAGTCTTTCACTCCTAGCTCGTCGGCCAGGGCCATGGCCCGGTTCTGCACGCGAGCGGTACGGGCCGTGTTGAACCCGCCCATGGCCTTCATGATCAGGCTCAATCCGTGAACGGCGCTGTCCTCATCCAGGTTCTGCAGGTCTTGCTCGGGGTTGGCCTTCTTGAGCAGGCTGGCCACGGTGTTGGCCGCCTGTCGATTGGCCACGGCCTCGAGCTTCTCGCTCCCGAGCAGGGCGGTGCCCCCCTTTAGCTCTTGCTCAGAGGAGATGAACTCGTCGGTGGGGTCCATCCTGTCGCTCAGCCCGGACGCACCCGCGGCCAGAGGGGCCGCCGCGGGGGGAGCGGCCAGCTTGGGCTGGGGGCGCTCCAGCGCGGCCGGACCCCGGCGCTCGGAGCCATCCTCCTGGGAGCCCTGCTCGCCGGTGCCGGTATCTCCTGACTGGCCCTCGGCCCGGGTCTGGGGGGTCTCCGGGGGACGCACGGGAGTGGTCGCTGTCAGGGGAGACAGGCGCCTGGGCTCGGAGGGAGCTTCGGGGGGCTCGGCCGGATTGTAAGAGTCGGGCGAGCGATGGGTGGAGGATTCTGAGACCGGACGCACCACGGTGGCGTCACCGGGCCGACTCTCGGGAGGGCCATCCAGTTCGGGTTGATTCTGCTCGGCCCGCGTGGGGCCGGGGAGCACATCGCCCAGCTGACCCGACTGCTCGAGCTCGCTGAGAACCAGTTTGCTCAGGTCAGGAAGCTCGGGCAGGGCCGCGAGCGGAGCGAAGGCACCCCGCTGCGCGGGCTCAGGGGGGGTTTGGAACTCGATGGCCTCCTCGACCCGAAACCCGGGCTCAGGCTCGATCTGAGGAGGGGTGGGCTCAACGGTCCGCGTGACACGGACGGACGACTCCTCGTTTCGGGCAACGCGGGGGGGATCGTCGCCCCGGACCCGGGCGGTCTGGCCGATCGGCTCAACAGAGACGACCTCCTCGTTTCGCATGGCAGGTGCCCGCGGAATGACGCCTGGCTCGTCGGGGGTGGGTTCAGGATTCGCACGAGGCTCGAGATGGCCGGCGCCATCGTTGCGAGCTGCCGTCTCGACGGGCTCGGGTGAGGACAAGGCGTGACGGACCGGGCCGACAGGCGGGCTTGACTCTTCGGTTCGGGTCCGAGCGGGCTCGACGGAACGCGGGGTGGAGCCTTCATCGCGAGCCTGGACGGGATTGGGTGGAGCCGAGGCTTCGGCGCGAGCCTGGACGGGATTGGGCGGAGCCGGGGCTTCGGCGCGAGCCTGGACGGGATTGGGCGGAGCCGGGGCTTCGGCGCGAGCCTGGAC